>Ga0302268_1001157_pt1 | contig 15261 bp, 10 predicted proteins | sample III_Bog_E2_1_FD_194554 | JGI IMG/M metagenome (GOLD analysis project Ga0302268, IMG submission 194554) | Peat permafrost microbial communities from Stordalen Mire near Abisko, Sweden - III_Bog_E2_1 | ecosystem: Environmental > Terrestrial > Soil > Wetlands > Peat | place: Sweden: Abisko...
TAAGTTGATATACTTATATATTTTCCCATGATCGCATCAAACGCAGAAATACTAACTTTTAATTTTATATCAACGAATTAATTGGGTGACCGAATTGATTTAATATGGCTATTCCTCTACTTTGCATCTTCTGTATTCATATAACTGGTCCTCATAAAATGATCAGTCTTTATATTAAGTTTAGAAATCTCAAATTATATATACTTATAAATGGAAGCTTAAACCAAAACCAAAACAAGACCAGCATTCGGGCATGTGTACTCCTTTGGTAAATTTTGTTCTATGAAGGCCATCTTACTTTCTGGGTTGGTAATGCTAAGCAGGCTGCCTCTTACTATACTTCTCGCTTCGGATTTGACTACCTAGCTTATCACGGTCTGGAAACAGGGGAAAGGAACATTGCCAGACATGTTGTGCGCAACAGTCAAGGTGTTACATTTGTCTTCTGCTCGCCTTACCATCCTGATTCTTCTGCGGAAATGAATGCCCATCTTCTAAAACATGGGGATGGAATTAAAGACATATCCTTTGTTGTCGAAGATGTCAAAGGTATCTATGACCACGCCATTGCCAACGGAGCCGTCTCGATCCAGCCTCCCACTGAAACCATCGATCAAGATGGAACTGCCATCACTGCTACCATCAGAGCCTTTGGAGATACTACTCATACATTTGTTGACCTTAAAAACTACAAAGGACCATTCCTGCCAGGTTTCAAACCTCATCCTCTAAAGGAAACCCTCAACGCAGTGCTTCCTGCCATCCATTTTGTGAAGGTGGACCACATAGTTGCTAATCAACCTGACACGGAGATGGAACCAGTCGCATAATTGTATGAAAAAGCTTTAGCATTTCATAAATTTTGGACAGTTGATTAGAATATTCTGCATACTGAGTATTCGGCTTTGCGCTCCATTGTGATGACTGACTTCGATGAAAATGTTACAATTCCTGTTCATTAACCTGGTATTGGAAAGAAGAAGTCTCAGATTCAGGAATTTATTGATTACTATCACGGTCCAGGGGCACAGCATGTGGCTCTGCTCACAACTGACATCATTCAAACAGTTGAAGCCATGAGAGCTCGAGGAATGGAGTTTTTGACTATTCCTAACACATACTACGAGCATATACGTAAAAATATGCCCACCATGACTGTGAAAGTTTCTGAGGACATTGACTTGTTGTAAAAGAACAGAATTTTGTTGGATTGGAATGAGACTGGATACCTTTTACAAATTTTTACCAAACCAGTGGAGGACAGACCAACTCTGTTTTTCTAAATTATACAAAGAAACAACAACAATGGATTTGGACTTGGCAACTTTAAGAATTTGTTTGTTTCTGTTGAGATGGAACAGGAGAAGAGAGGCAATCTTAGCAATTGATTTTGCATAACTTTTACATAATCAAAAGTCCATTGCTATTGAGAAACCTATAAGTAGACTGATATATTGACGCTAAATAGTTGATTCTATTTATGGAGTCAGCAGTACTAATTCTCCGCTTAAATGGCTTGAATGAGAATATGTTGGATAATTTGGTTGTAAATTGATTAAAGTAACATCCTTCATATATTGACATTGATTAGATATTGAAAAAGAATTTATCATTTTAAGCTAAGGGAATATACAAAATGGTTGCTTGTGTAAATGATCAAACACATCAGAATTTATAGCAAGTATCATATTTTAAGATCATATATAATATTACTTCAACAGGAACATGCTACCTTATGTTTTCATTCTTTTAGGTATCATATTTTTAGCCCTATATCTCAAGGGTTACTCTTCGGTTAAGCCTCAGCTAAAAGAAGTCTTTAAAACTTAGGAACCGAAAGAAAAAATTAACTAAAAGATTAACTACGGTCGGTTGAGAATATTTTTCGCCTCTCAAACTGGCACAGCAGCAAAACTCGCAGAGCAATTAGGCGAAGAAGCAACAGAGCAAGGTTTTTAGCCTGAAATAGCTGATATCAAAGATGTCAATGTTTCTCATTTCGAAGTAATTTATTTTTAATGTAGGCTGTCAACGAAATTTGTGTCTTCCTTTTGTCAAATACTGGCTAAGGCGATCCCCCATAAAGCTGCCTAAAATGGATGAAAGTTCTACGGGGAAAATAGGAATTAGATTAAGTAAAAATAATGCCCTGGAAACTGATAAACTACACTGTTTTTGGATTGGGTAACACCCAATATGAGCATTACAACATTACCGGCATTAATGTGGATGATCTTTTAAATAAGAATGGTGCGAGAAGAATTTATCAATTGGGTCTTGGAGATGATAACTGTAGTCTTTAAGATGATTTTACTGCATGGAGAAAGGAACTTTGGAGAACCCTCAAGGAATTTAGGGTCAACAATCCTTTAAAAGAGAAAGAACATGAAAGTCATCATCTTCGAAAAGAGTCCAACGATATCAATGTAAAATATTTATCCAATACTGAGCCCATTTACGCTAATTTCAAATTATTTATAAAGAAGGGCAGCGAGGAAGATTATTAATGGAAAGAAGACGACTTAGATTTCAAAACAAAATTGTCACTAAAAGCAGAAATCAGTACTGTCAAAGGTATCCGTTAACTTAGACAAAATTAAAACGATGGTTCGACCATTTAAATATAGTTAGAATTGCCGAATTAACCCGATTATCAAACTGCAGGCAATATAGCACTTTATAGTAAAAATTAGCCGCGAATTATAAAGGACATACTCAACTACTTTAAAATTAAATAGACTGATTTGGACAGAAAAATAGGACTAACTAAAATTAATCTGGATAAAAAACTTAAAATTAATTTTATCCCCAATACCTTAAGAAGTTTGTTAGAGTAGTCCATTGATATACAGGGCAAGCTGAGCAAATCAGTTCTAAAAAAATTAGCCAAATTTTAGTCTAATAATCCCAACTATTTTACTTAAAATTCTTTAAAAACTACGGAGGAATTTAAGCGAATCACAGAAAATGCTGATGAAGGTTAATGGTACAATCTTATTCGAATTATCATATAGCATCAAGTGAAACTAACCTTTTAAGATTTTGTTTAGCTTTCTGATTCAATGGCTCCAAGACTATTTACTATTGCTTCTCATGCTAAAACTCAGAAGAATGTGATCGTTGTTGCTAGTATTGTCAAAAATGGGCTTATTTCAAAATATTTTTTATCTAAGCCTGTATTTTTTAAAGCCTAATTGAGAAAGTCCACCTTTACTGATGCCATGAAATGGAAGAAAGTGATATTTATTGCTGCAGGGACAGGACTAGCTCCATTTCGTGCCTTCCTCCAAGAAAAAGCGTATTACATGATTCAAAAAGAAGATGGAAAAGATTGCAATGTACCTCTTGTCTCCCTTTTCTTTGGTTGCAAACACTAGAATGGTGATTTTATCTATAAGGATGAAATTTTAGGCGGGAAGGATAAAGGAGTTATAGATAAACTTCACCTAGCATTCTCCAGGGATACTTAACAAGTAGTTATTAGTTTATTTAGAAAGTATATGTACAAGATTTACTAAAAAAATAACAAGATGAACTGATAGAATTAGGCCACTGCTAAGAGACTGCCATTTACCTTTGTGGATCACTTCCGATGGGTCATTCAATTATTAGCGTGTTGACTGAATCTTTAGGTGCTGAAAAAGTGAAGGAGATGTAATAAAAAGGTCGAATCATCAAATAACTTTGGTGAAGTAAAGAAATGATCTGATTATACTTATGCAATCCAATCAATATTTAGGTACGTACATAAAAGATAAAAATCATCGACGATGATGCTAATGATGATGATGTTTGGAATGACTGTGACCGTGATTTGAATGGGATTTATAACGAGGTTCCTAGTGGTGGCGATAGACTTAATGATGCGACTGGTGCTTACGAGAGTGTTTAGATTTGTGATGAGATTATTTTTAGCGTGAATCTCTCCTTTTTATATGATGATTTTCCTTAGGCTTCGTCTCCTTGGGAGGTTCGGGCTATCGAGATAATATTTGTTTTGGTCTGACATTTTATTACTTCTTCTTATAAAATTTGCGAACTCTGGAGTCCTTTCTTATAGGCAGAGGTTCCTGGTAAATGGCAGGGCCAGAAGTTGACTCTGGTGCACAAAATTTCTTCCTACGGTCTTCCAAAATTTTCGGGTCTTCCTCTACAATTGAACTAACAATTTGATGACAGCAACATTTTCCTTCTTTTTTTACTTTTTTCTGAGGTTGGCCTTATTCTGAGGCTCCCTCCGTTTACTCAAATACTCTTTTTCTTGAAGTTAATTCCTAATCAGGATCATATTTATTTTCTCTTTTCCCCTGTAGTTTCAATGTCGATTCAACTAAGCATTTTTGATAAAAATCTAAACTTTTTTTGCAATGCTATTTCTGAGTAGAGTTGAGTTAAGTATTATCTTTGATAATCTTTGATTTCTCAGATGTTGCGATTTCTTTTTCCGATAGATCTTTTCCTATAGTGACTTTGCCCTTGTTTTAAGGATGCTAACTTTAAATCCCAGTAATTTTATCTTTGCCTTCAGTTTCCACTTGTTAGGGTTGAGTTATTTTTTTCTTTTTTGGTGGCATGATAAGGAATATACTATTATTAATTTGTTCCTTTTGAATTATTTTTGAAACTAGCTATTTATTAAATTGTACACATATTGACTCTAATGATAAAATTAAAAATATGCTAAATTTACAATAATGCAGTAAACTTTATTAAAACGAAGATTTTAGATTAATTAAGAGATTCACGAATATTTAGAAATACAAATAATTGAGTAATGACTAGCTACTGTGCATAGTTATAGCTTTGAAATAATACTTATTTTTGTCAATTTTAATTATCAAATTACAACTTTTTCTTTTTACTGATCATTTACTTAATGACAAACGCGTTTATAATATTTAAAATATATGCTCACGAAAGGAAAAGTAAAGGAGAAAATCACATAAATATCTCTACAGCGGCATAGCCACGATGAGTTGTTCAGTAATCTTCAGAGCATCCTATCGCCACAGAAGTATCCGAAGATACAGGTAACTAAACTCAGACAATAATTTCAAGGATTAGTCTGTAAATTACGAGAGGTTGTTAGAACAAACCAAGAATAGTTAGATGTATTGAGGTATCAGAGTGATAAATTACAAAAAGAAGGTAATACGCATGCTATTTAGGAGAAGACATGGAAGGCAGTATTCGAAATATTTAATCTCTCAAAGAATACTTCAATTAATTAAGCAAAAAGGTCAAGGCTGAACAAATACGAGGGGAGGGCAAAATTGTAGAACGCGAAAGATGGGAAGTTACTCAACATTACAGTTAAAACCTTGATGAGGAATCACAACTCATAATGAGCGGTAATGCTGCCCGTGAAGCAAAGAATATGGCGAGCGATGTCCTTAGTAATCTCCAAAACCAGAGTAGTCGCCTTTAAACTATTCGTGAGAAGATGGGATCAATGCTGAAAAGCATTAATCTGTCAGGCAACATCGTAAATCTAATAAAAAGGCGTTCCAAGTAAGACAATAAACTGATAATAATGCTAACTCTTGGTCTTGTACTGTAGATATTTGTGTGTGTATACTACATTAAGCCATGGGTTCGAGGAAGTTGATCAACTTTGAGTTATTTTAAATATATTGAATAATGGCAAAAAATATATCTGAGATAATCTTAGTGTGATCATTAATCATAGCCAATGAACTCAATCTCATCGTTATTGTAGTAGAAAAGTCCACAAAGATAAAGCTCATCGTCATCTTTTGCCTAAAATTCGATTGTATAGTTTTACTCAGTCCCCTTTTTACGAAAAACCACTTTGGTCTCGCCAGGTTAGTATTCCACAACAATAACATCTCCTTTTGCATAACTAAAAGCATTCACTGTGTTATTTTTGGCACTGTCTACCGATGACCAAGAACCTAAATAATCAAAACCGTACCACCGTTGGAACTAACTAAATAAGCTCCATGACCAAGTGAAGAGTAGTTAAAAGTGTAATTACTGGCAGAAATTAAATTTTTATAACAAACACCTACTGCCAGCCAGTTACTACTACTCTCCACAATGCGGAAGGCCACTTTACAGGGGCGATTTCCTTTTTATTGTAGGGAAGGCTATAACAGTCCGAAGTGATAGTTATAACCTTCTCCTGACTTGATAAGCGTGTCACTGACTACTGTTATGCCGGTATGCTTAAATTAGCTACTAAACTTAAACTAGATTTTAGAGTCGAATATTGAAGGGTTGTCAGCTGTCTTTTGCAATATTTTCATGAAATTTTAAATTTATGTTTTAATTTTGGTGGACTTGGCCTTCAGATCCTTCTCGACCTTAGTCTGTATACTTTATACAGCTTTCTCAATTTCTCCTCCACTGATTTCAGTCTCCTCTTCTTCAGTTTCCATCGGCACACCTGCCAGCAATTTTTGCATAAGCTCAACGAATATGCTATACTCTATCTCTTTATTTCTGATTTCTTATAGTGCTGAAAGGAGTTGATCATTTTTGCCTGTTTTAAGTTCTATCTGATCGAGAACCTTGATGAAAATGGCATTAATGCTGCTGCGCATACTGGCGAGAGAGGTGTTGACATATTTTTCAAATTCATCAAAGGTCAGCAACAATTTAGATTTGGTTTCGTTGACTGATCCCTTTACTTTTTCAACATCAATAGCCATGGGAGTGAGCTGCTGCAGATATTTTTTTGAGTTGTTAATGATCATTTTAAGTGGTTTTATCTTATGATTGCGATGCTACTCGTCGTAGCAGATTCCACATATTATGCTTTTTTGTATACATTGAGGCTCGAGGCATACTAAGTTGAGGACCTCACCTACGTGGCATTCGCCCTTCGTACATTCGGGGTAACGAAATTGTTCGCCAGACATAAGATACTTTGAAAGAACTAAACTAATATTATCTTTTTTATTATCAAAAATGTTAGAGTGACTAAATAACATAGCAGCACAATCTTTTATATTGGTTATTTACGATAGCAAAATTTATAGTTTTTAAGCAAAAGAACAAATTGATAACTTATCGAAGTCATCATATCATCACTATTTAAAAGAATTAGATAGCATAGCAAGGATATTTCTTTTTACTGACATAATAATAATGTCTATTGTGCATGAGTAAGTCGACATTGATCAACTAATTAACAACCTGCAGGACAGACAATGTATGATTGCTCATATTTAGGGGCTAACAAGAAAATTCAATAGAGGTAGATCCGAGCTGTATGCATGAAGGCTAGATAAATATTTCTGGCTCAGCCAATGATGTTGTAATTGGAAGCCCCCCTTAAGGTATGTGGTAAGACTATTAACATTTAGGCGATATTCATGGTCAATTTGCGGATTTATTGAAAGTGTTCTAGTTCGGTGGATGCCCTGGAGATAGTAACTATCTATTTATCGGCGATTATGTTGATCGAGGTAAAAACTCCATCGAATGCATTGTCCTCTTGCTTGCATATAAGCTAAAGTTTCCTTAAAATTTCTTTCTACTCCGTGGAAATCACTAAAACTCAAGCATCAATCGCATATATGGTTTTTATGACGAATGTATTTGAATTTTAAAATAGGTAAGAGACGTTATAATATCAAAATATGGAAGTACTTCGTAGACGTATTCAATGTCTTGCCAGTATGCGCTATCGTTGATTAAAAGATTATATGTATGCATGGAGGTCTTAGTCCTAACTTAAATAGTTTTTAGGATATCGCTAACATTCCTAGACCAATTTAAGTGCCTGAGGAGGGGCTACTATGCGATATCCTCTGGTCAGATCCAAATCCTTAGATATCACGATGGGAAATAAGCGAACGTGGAATCAGCTATACCTTCGGCAGATAGGCTTTATAGTCCTTTTTAAATAAGTTCAATATCGATTTGGTGTGCCGTGCTCATCAAGTTGTTGAATAGGGATATGAGTTCAATTGGTAGCGTCGATTGGTAACAATATTCACTGCTCCAAATTACTGTGGTTAGTTTTAAAACAACGGTGCTTTCATGAACATTGATTAAAATTTAGTTTGTTCTTTCCAAATTCTGAAAGCTAACAAAAAAGGAAAATGATTGTCTACCCTATTTACTTACGATAAAGTAATAAATTTATGATCCAATATAATATTTAACAATTTACAGGTTATAGCATTTCGATTGATGGAGGACGACACCAATTTAAAATAATAAAATAAGACATCTTGTCCCTCAATAATTTCTACTACTCTAACTCATGATTATTAATAATTAGGAAGTAAAGAGATGTCTGAATATTAAAACTTAGATTATCAGAATTAATACAACTAATTTTTCAAATCGGTAGAGAGAACTCAACTAAAGGATATTATTAAGAAACTGCATGAACATTAAATCGTATACAACTAAAACTATCTTTATTAAAAGGATCCAGAAATATCTTTGGAAATAAAATCAGAATGTCTTAGCTTTATTACACTGAGGGCCAATGTTACCATTGGACCTTTCTCTACATCTTTCCTGATCAAATATGATTTCTAAGAGGACCATATAAAATAAAATCACTCGAAAAAACAGGAATAATCATCAGCAATTGGCAAAGGTAGTTTTGGATAAGTTTTTCTCTCCTATACAAGACCAAACTCAGTTATTAAGTGCATCAAAATCAAATCAGAGGAACTTAGGCTTTCCAAAAATGACGAAAATAGAATTATAAAAATATGTCAGTAAATGTAAAACTTTTAAAAGTTTCGGCAAGGGGCAGATTAAAACGAGGAGTTTAGACAAAGAAAGGTTAAATATGAGGCAAATTAAGTAGAGTTTAAATAGTGGCAAGCCCATATATTATCCTTTTTACAAGGTAAACTTCTACTGAATATCAAATAAGTTTTTTTCCTGAAAATTGCATCCGCGCTGGGAATTGCTCCAAAAATTCACAAAATATGTGATTCTTTCGATTTCTTGATATCCAGCACTTGCTTTTCGTTCTAAATGTAAATTTGTCACAGCAATGGCCAGAGGCTAACAGGAGGAATGGTATAATCTCTTAAAAGAAAGTTGTTTCTTCTGCACTCTTTACAAATAGTGCATAGGGATATTAAAGGATAAAATATTTTGATCAACTCTGGCGGAGAACCTTTCTATATTGATTTTGGAGGATGTGATCTTTTAAAAAATAAACAGAATACCACTGACAAATTTTATTCCACAGTACTTACTTGGGGTTTTTGTCATCCAGATCTGCAGAAAGCTTATTATAGTGGATAAGCCTGCTGGGGCAATTTATATTTCTATGACATGCATACACTGGACAAATTGTTGAACTCCCCTAAAAACAAGCAATCTTTAAGAATGGACCAATATTAAGAATAAGCATAATAGATAAACGGAAATCCATTTTAAAATTAATTGATGGGTGTATCGGATGAGTTAAGAAAGGCAAAGAAATATATCTATGCTTACTTATTAACAAGAAATATTGTCTACCTCTAATCATAAGCCAAGCAAGAGTAAATACAAGATCTTCTACAAAAATACTTATCCATTGCCAGCAAAGATAAGACTTTTATGAAAAACATCAGCATCATCTATCATTGCAGCAACAACTGGTCCAAAGCTGCCTTATAAAAATAATTTGATCTGAAGGGTCTCTGCATTGATAATCTATCGTATATGTAATCGCTAAGATAACAGATTTAAAATTAATGCACCTTATTAGTTGACTTAAAAGAGAAAACCACCAAACTTAGGAAACTTTAATATTTTCAGAAACTAACACGTGTTAAAATGGCCGACATCTGGAGCAATATCGAGTTTGATAGCCTACCACTTATGAGACTCTCTGGCTAAAATTTTCGTAAGTGTAGCATAGAAACAGTAACAAAAGCTTTAAGTGGAGGCTGGAGCCCAAATAACAATATTGTTGATAAGATGTCATCCATCATTCACTTCATTAACTTTAAAACCAAAAGATATGGAGTCAAATTTCATCAAAAAATATAAATCTTTAAGCTTATCGCTAAGTATTTAGGTTAGCCATTTGTGTAAGAAAGTGATTCGCCTGTAGAAGTAGTTAGGAAAGGAATACGCTTTCTTATCGACTACTTTGAAAAGCACTTCAAAATAACCTAGAGTTACTTGGCTACACTTTACCTCACTTTATTATCAAATTGTGTGATATTATAAGCTCATAAGAGGGATGATTGGAAGCGTTGGTATGACAAACTTCTTGCTGACAGTTCAAGTTATAATTTTAGACTGGCTAACTCAATGAAATTTATCTCTATCTATTATTGTCAATATTGCCGCCCTTTTGAGAAAAATTCTTTGGGTATTACTGACCTTCGAGAAATCATAATTAATAAACTAAAAAAATAATTAAGTTATTAAAAAGAAACATTCGCTATTACTACCATAGAAAATTTCTTAGTTTCTCTGTTTACATTAGTGTGTAAATCAGATAGCGTTGCGTAAGAATATGATTAACTTTGTGTGAGGTTGCGGAGTTTTCCTTTTCTTGACATAGTCGCCTTGGAATAATGCACTAAAGTCGTAATATCATTTAAAATGATGGTGTGCTATACGGGCTAGAAGAAAAGTTAATTTATGATCATATACTGCTAAGACAATAGTTAGATGCAATATAATGATCACATCTTCATTGTTCTTGACGTTGAACTTTACAGAAATGATCATAAAAGTTTGAGGAATTAACTCAATAATATCGACCGCATTATCGATTGCGAGTATATTAGTGACCGTCTTCTATTGTTGGTCCGCCTCAAACTCAGTTTCTATAATAATGATGCTGAGAGAACAAGTAAATATTTGATTTTGGCAAGAAGTCAACTGGCAAGTATCTATAATTACAACAATTATATCCTACTCCTCTACCTTAAAAGTATCTTCATCAATAAAAGCAGAAAATAATAGATGGTAAACAAAAAGATAAATCCAATTGGGTAGCATTTAGATACATTTATCGCCTTGAACCTAGCCTAAATCAAATAATTCCTCATTAAAGCCAACTAAATTTAAGCAAATCATGAAGATTTTGAGACTATTATCAGGAATTTTGATGCAATCAATTTGATCTTTTTATAATTTGTTGGAGATTATTGCGAAAATAGAATCAGCAAAAACCCTCGAAAAGAGTTTAACTATGAGAAGATTTTTCACGATATTCGATTTTTCAAGGATTTTGCTGAATCCAGTGGAAATGAGCCTCATGGCAAATTTTCTCTCATGTTTAGAATTGAATAATTATCAAAGCGCCCCTTGGAAGGACTTATAAGTATTACAAAGTTCTTTTCAATTTAAATGACTGTGGGAACAGAAGCTTAAAAATAATTTATTGATAGATAATACTTATACAAAATTAAAAAATACTAGTTGGATATGTCTAATAACCATACTCTTCTGAGAACGCTTTACTGCATCAATACTAGGATATGGACTCTCATGATATTTGATAAATTGACATGTAATAAACCTGATATGGGTGGGTGCATGAAGTTTATGCAACAGTATCTTGATTTGACTGATTTCTCTGAACACAAATCAAATGAATATCTATTCAATGTTATGAAAGATACGTGCATTGATTATTTTTATCGGCAGGATCAAAATAATAATGTTATCTTATTTTAAAGGATCAGGCTTAATTTCATAAAGTTAATCAAAATTATTATAGCGAACGCAGACAAATTCAGGGATAATATATTATCGAATTTGACTATGTTTATGCCCATATATGCTTATGCCCTTAAACTCAAAATAAATTCGTAACAAGGGTGTTTGATGATAACATAGTAGTAATAATTCATGTTATAAATGAAAATAAAAAATATTCTGTTGCGTTAATAAAATAAAGTAAAGGAGATCTACTCTTTTTACCTCTCTATTTTCAAGTAAGTAAATATAATTCATTAGTATTATCGACTGCAGCAAGTAGACACAAATGATGCCCAACCTTTCTAGAGAGAAAAACGAAAGATGAAGTACTTGATCGGCCGTTATTCAAACGATAGATAAATAGTGGTGAATATGATGAAAAGATATATACCAACGTTCAAATAAAATCAGTTAGACAGAAAGCTGTGCAAATAAAATACAACCATGCCAAAGGCAATCGAAAACATAGTGCTTGAATTTATACATAAAAATGGTAATTGATTATAAAAAATGATACTGCTCTAATCATTGGATCTTTGATTTTATATTGCTTTGCTATTAGTTATATCATAGCTCTTGCTCAAGAAAAAGTGTTATAATATATATAATCATTAACATCCGATGTTTAGTAATTGGTGGCCATGGGCTTAAAAATCAACTCCTGATCCATAGCGCACATACCTAAGGGTATAGTTTCTGACTGCCGAATAGAAGGCTAATAAAAAGAATAAAGTCGAATAACTTGAGAAATAATTTAAAAACGATAAGGATGTCGTCATCCCCTATGAAGAATCCTTCAGCGTACTCTTTTTATTAAGTCAGGCATCTTTTAGATTTATCCTCAATACTACCTAAATTTCAGATGTTGTCGAACCAATTAAGTTCAAAATATTGCTCAAGGAGTTAAGTTGCCATTTGGAAGTAACTAAAAACTAGGACCTTTAATAATTTATGACAGCATACGTGAAGGAAATACATATGTTTTTGTTGGATAATTCAATGATAGGCAGAAACGATGTGGTACCACTTTATAGTGAGTATGATACCAGTGTTTATGTTCCAAGTCAAGTTCTGGAAATCATATATTAGCCCAAAAGCTTATGGGAAAGGATCAAAAACAGAGGTAAAAAAATAATATGTGGAATTCCAAAGGCATTCTTGGGTCTATTGGGCAAATTTGTGGGGATAATTCTAGGTTATTTTGGAGTAGGTAACAGTGTAAAAACATTGATGTGGAAGATGTTGCCAACCACGACGATAATGCAGTGGGTAATATCTGTTTTATCTTTGTTTTTCCCCTTCCTAGGCCCCCTTCTCTCAATTGCAACCAAAGCCATCATCTGAAATGATTTTAACTATATTGATGTAAAATAAAGAATCATTGTTTAGAATCTAGGGTTTGTGCAATAGGGTTGTCATACGTGTAACGTTTACCAAATTTATTGTAGTAGTGTTCTGTCTTATTACGCTCTTAAAGATAGAGGTAATAATCTGAAAAAAAGTGGTCATGATATTGCGGCCCTACCATCTAAGTCTGTATTTTCCTTTTCACATCCTTATTTGGATCATAGAAAGTTGTCTTATACTGTCTTAATTAGTTGTAGTAGTTTTTATCGTAAAAATATTTGGAAGAGAGATGAGCTCCTTGAGTAGTAGGGTTGCGAAAATCTTAAAGCACTTTTTGAAAGCCAGTTTTTGTTTTATGGGGAATGTCTTCCTCGATTGCATTGTACGTGTCAATCTATAGCAATTTAACTTTGTCATTTATGTAATCCATTGCCTTCTGCAAATTACTTTTTTTACGATAGGTTGGGAAATTTAAAGGTTCAAATGGAGAAAAAGCCCGCATCAGTTATTTGTAAGAAAGGCATTGAGTATCTCTGCCACGAATCTTACGGCCCACTGCTTCAAACTCATCCTTCGAGAATTACACACCATATTGTTGAATAAAACTAACCAGTACAGGTAAAGTCACCATTCCCCGATGATCTCTATCAATTTAAGATATGACATTATTAAACTGAAAACCATATTGCTTTACGAATTGCTCTCGTAGTTGCTCAATTGCACGGTAATACTCTATTTATTTTTAGAATAGTTTGGCCACTTATCGTTCGCTGCTATTGCGGAGCACTTAATCAGCAGGAAGAAGTCTACTTCCTACACCTGAGCTTTGTAGATTATTAATGTATTCTGGGTGCCCATTGGTGATATATAGGATAAATCTAAATTTTTTAGGAGATACTGTTCTCGAGTCAGATGCTGCTAATTACTCCCAGCCACCCAGATGAGATACTGGCATTATCTCTAATTGGAAGCAATACGGTGTACCCCTAAAAAATTGATTATGTCTTGAGACTATATGTGGTCGTTGAGACGGCGATCGATCTGTTTAAAAACTTCCTGTTAATTGAAATAGCCAGATTGAATTAGCTTTGCACGTTAATCTTCTAACTAAGTTGAGTGGAATATACTTCTAGCTGCGAGTAGGCTAGTCCCTTGAGTATGTTGATAGCTTCCAGATTCATTTTGGAATGGTCCTTCATTTAAATACGTAACGAAGTAAATTTAATATTTCAGCATACTATCTATTAGTCTGCATACAAATCAAATAATTTATCAAGAAGAAAAGATTTTATATTCTCTTTTACATTATTGACACTTAAAAAATGTTTCAGTCTGTTGTGTCTTGAATGACTGGAAAAATATCAAAAGCCCTTTGTATTCTCGGCTGTGCTTTCCAAATCCTAATAGGTATACCCTTCAAAGTAGTCTTGCATTGAACCTTTCTTCAGCATTTCCTTGTTTTTGTTTAGAAGACGGCAGTAGTTAGTGTCATTTTCAGTGGGCCTGTACCTCACTTCTGCGTGATTATAGAATCGCTTCATCGGAGATTCTAATTTGCCATTCATTAAGTCACTCCATGGAAAATTTCTCAGCCAAGGATGATATTTTATTTCATCAATGCCTGCCCATCCCAGTCTTTCCACTGGTTTTCTTTGCAGTAGTTTATTGGCAAAGTCAGCCGCCTCAATACTCCAGCCTTCTGGTATTTATCTCTTCGGAATAATAACTTGTTTTTCCTTGATTTTTTGTTTGATTTATTGTCTGGACTTGCCTAAATAAGGACGCTTTCCCATCATTATCTAGTATATTATAACCCCGAGGGCATAATAGTCCACTTCATATCGATGACAGTGATGAAACATTACCTCGGGGGCCATATAGCCAGGAGTACCAGAAGTGTCCTCATCATTGTTAGGGCGTAAATGCTTAGCAATACCAAGGTCAGTTACGTAGGCGTATCCTGAATGGCTATATATTATACCTTGCTTGTCAAAGACAATGTTTTCAGGTTTTATGTCACGGTGAATTATCATACGTGAATGGAGGTAGTCCAATGCCATCAGAATAGAAGCAATCATGAATTTTGTTTCCCCCTATGTAAAGACAGTCATTTTAGAAAGATGATAGCGTAAGTCTCCGCCTTCCATTAGTCCCATTACTATGAAGAGGCTTTCCTCGTCTTGGAAAGCGTAAACCATACTGACAATGAATTTGTGCCTAAGATTAGCTAATAATTCGCGCTCATTGACAATGGATTCAATA
>Ga0302268_1001167_pt1 | contig 15098 bp, 16 predicted proteins | sample III_Bog_E2_1_FD_194554 | JGI IMG/M metagenome (GOLD analysis project Ga0302268, IMG submission 194554) | Peat permafrost microbial communities from Stordalen Mire near Abisko, Sweden - III_Bog_E2_1 | ecosystem: Environmental > Terrestrial > Soil > Wetlands > Peat | place: Sweden: Abisko...
TGCCTAGATGGTTTATATATATTATTAAAATTCGTTATCAATAGGATATCTAAAATCAATTAACGTGTTTTCTAAGACCAACTAATTGTTAGACTACTACGACGTTTCACTTCATTTCCAGGCTTATATGCTTTGATTATCATCACATGCTGTAAATTTATTATAGAAATCAAATATCGGAATCATTTGTCTATGTAGCCTCACCTGAACTCGATAGAGCAGCCACCTGAGAACCAAGTTATCAGGGAAGATGATCACCGCCTACAAACGAGCTCTTATTTATAGATTAAATCCCATAATTTTGAATTCTCCGACTACAATCATGGAACTCGCGAACTCAAAGAAAAGTATAAAATTGGAAAAGAGCTTTACCGCTACTTTAACAAGCGTAAATTTCTATTTTCTCGCTTCTAATAAGGAATTGCCATTGACATTTAGAGTTGGTACTCAGTCATTCCAGAGCCAGTTTCTTTATTCTTGCTTGATCGCTTCAAAAGAAGTAAGAAGATTAAAAGGATATTTGAGCCTTTCTGTGGAGTTGGGGGAATAGCAGTTCACCTGTGCGATAATTTCTAAGAATATATCGTCAACGACATCGATAAAGATAAAATTGATATGCTTAAACATAATCTCAAGATATATGGCAAAAATCCAAACAGACTAACCTGCCTAAATGAGGACTTTTTAAATGTAGAGCCATTTCAAACGGATGCACTGATAATATGCCCTCCTTGGGGAGGAATTGATACTGAACAGTATGCAACTCATAACCTCGATGAGCTCATGACGCCCAAGCTGACAGATATTCTCGTTCACGCCAGTAAATTTAGCTCAAATATTATGCTGCAAATGCCTAAACAAACCAATCTTCAAAACTTAATTCGGACAATTCATGGAGCTGGACTGAAAGCTATCTGCACTGTTGAAAAAATAATGACAAACAGCCGCCTTTCTCAATTGTTTATTTATCTTGGAAGTGATAGCTTCACCGAGATAAATACTCCGCAACTGTATAATCAAATCTACCGCGATTTATCCAAAGATAAGGCCAACAAAATTGAGAAGAAGCGGATTAAGAATCTTCTAGACCAAGAGTCTCATCTTATCCTTAGTGAAATCTTTCTATCACGTTACCCGAATAAAATTACGTATTTCAGCTGAATAGTAGTGCAGACTGAATTGAAAAAGAAATGATAAAAACAGAAAACAAAATTTTAATTATGGTAACCAAAATAAAGTTGGACTTGAATATTGATTGATTGAGGGAAGAAAGGATTTTGTTTTAGGAAAGAGAATTCTTTGCTATTTTTTATTTAATTACTGGATTCAGTTATCTATTCCCAAGATATGATTGCATTTCTTAAGATTTTTAACGTGATTTCTTAGATTGAGAAAGTTTCTACATACATTTTTGTGCATCAGATTTTAGATATTTCAGATAAAGCTTAGCTTCATTTAATTCTGCTGGGTCTCCATAATCTTATAATATTCTTTAACTTTACCTGTAAATAAAATGACAGAGAAACGGCTTTGGACTTAAGAGGAGGATAGGCTGCTGAAATGTGTATTTGATGCTACCAGAATGGCCAAATGGACTCACATTGCTCTCGTATTGCAGTAGGAACACGGAATCAAGAATATCAATGGAAAGCAATGTAAGGAAAGGTACAGTTTTAAGTCATTTAGATACACAACGCATATTGACATCAACCATCCCAAGGATGAATGGAGCTTTGATGATGAACAAAGCCTCCTTGACCTTCATAACCAGCTTGGAAATAAATGGGCAGTCATTGGAGAAAAGCTCGGCAATCGAAGCGATAACTGCGTTAAGAATCACTTTTATACTAAACTCAGAAAAACTTTGCGTAAGATCAACAAGGTCATTGGTCGTTACTGTCCGTAAGAAATCAGAGAAATCAAACCAAATGTTCTTTATAGAATAGTTGAAGCCTCATAATAAAAGTTTAAACTCGTGCCCTGTTTTGAAAAAACCTTTTCTCTTTTCGCCAATGGTATTTCTACCATCAATTAGAACTAAAAAACGAACTACTATCATTTTAATACGAAGAAGGAATGATATAAGATGAAAGTGGGGAGAGGATCGCTAGAGTCATAGATTCAGTAAAGAATATTGCTAATAGCGTCTCTGAATTTGAGCTGAACTATAAAAAGAAAGGGAAAAAACAAAGAAGAGGGTCACTTGAATAAAACAAAATGGTGGCTCTAAATATATGTTAAATGAATAAGAAATGCATATCTGAAGACAATGATATTGACCAAAATTCACTTATTATTTCGTCTGAGATGATTAGCAATCTCTAATATATGAGTGATTAGGAGCAGAATAGAGCCACCAACAATAAAAATAAGAGAAGAAATTCTTAATAATGTGAGAAAGATTCAATGATCTTTGAAAATATCAGAAAGAGAACTCGGTCCCAAACTAAATCAACCATAGATCTCTCCATTGAAAACATGGAAGCCCTCTAAGATGAAAAGCAGGGATACAATATGCAGAATTTAAATTGCTGTAGACATTAAGAAAGTTTAAAATTCGAGAATAACCTCAGCACCATGCAGATTCTGGAATAGGAATAATAATTGCCTCTTATCATGCTCATGAAAAACCATGCTTCAACTTATCCCGATCTCTCAGAGGATATGGAGCAAGAAGATTACGGATTTTGTAATTATATTGTAACATAGTTTAGGAAAGCAGAATTTAGATGGGAATGCTACCAGAAATACAGCTAAATTTCCACAGGGACTCACACGTGGAGGAAAATCTATTCAGCTGAGAGAAATCTGAATGAATTTACATTATCTACATTATTTTGCAAATCTCAAGCTCTATTATTATTTTGTAAATATCATTGTGCTCGCGAATATTGACGAGACTGTTATGGGTATATTGTCTGAGTCTAAAAGACAAATAAGATAAAATCATTCAGCATTATACAACAAGATCTCCATACTTGATATCAAATCTGATGAGTTTCATTCCTTAAACATGGATCCATGCCTTTATCTAATTTACAAGTTTGCTTTGGCCTTCCTCGTTGAGTTTTTGATATCTTCCATAATTAAAGAACGTTCTCCTATTTTTTATTATCTTGAAGCTGAAGTCATAAATCTAAATTATGTCCTGCTTTATAACTATAGTACTTGCTAAATGTTTATTATAGAGGCTGATGGGCTCTAAAAATTAAATCATGCCAAATATGTTCCAAATTTATACTCCTTAAACCTGCTGAATTTCAGATCGATTCATCAATTAAAGTTTGCTCAAAGGTGGATATATCTCAAATTCTCCACAATTGGGAAGCTCATTTTTATTTAAAAATAGCTGCCATGGTTGTTGAGCAGCTCTATTCATGAAATATGACTTCTATTCAATAATCGGTCTATTATGATGTGATTTGTTACATTTAAGGATCTCCATTTGTATTTAAGAAGGAATTTACAAATTATAAATACTCCTCGCTGATTAATTATAGAGAAGGCTACTCTAAATGAAATATGGGCATGGATACGTATAGAAGGAAGCATAATGATAGAATTGAACAAGAATGGCCTTTAATATTTGCTAAAGTCCAGGTCGGAGTAATGGCAATTTTGCAAGTTTGAATTTTATTATTTAGATGAGCTCTTCTTTCATTGACTCGTTGCCTAATCCTTTACTTTTATAAGATAAAGCCTATTCGTAAAGATTCAAAAGATAACTAAAGAGTGAAGCAAAATCTTGGATAACTTCGTTTGATTTGAGTGTAGAATCAAATTACTGCGAATAGCCCAGATCAATAGTCTGAAAATATGAGGCTGAATTGATGTGAGAAGATAATAAATTTTGAAAGATGTTTGAGAAATTATTATTATGCGGAAATAGAGAAGGGCAAAACACTGAAGTTGAGAACAGTTTGAGTTTATTCACGAGGATCTTATTGAAATAAGAAAATTATTTTGGAAATGATAGGCAAAACCAAATAAAATACGTGTTTATGTCCAAATGAGAAATGCCATTTGCCCAACCATTAGATGAATTGATATCTAAATTTTGTTGACAATGGTATAACTGAGAATAATTTTGAATGGAATTAATATCTTCTCTGTTTTGACTATTATTATCAGGAATCGTTGCTGCAACAGTATAATTCATATTATTAATTGCACAACATTAAAACTGAGAAGGTCCTATATTATTTGGCATAGTATTGCTGTTTTGTTGTATTTGAGCAAACTGGGCAGATTCAGCGGCTGATTTTCTATAGAGAGGATCTTAGTGATGGCTCCCGCGATGCCTTGAAGGTGTATCAATGAATCCTAAGTCTTGATTAGAACCTCTTTGAGTATTTATCTAATTTGTTTGTTGATTTATGACAGCGCTAGGTTGAACAGTTTATATTGTTTAATTACAGTTGATTTAACCTAATTATTGCTGAAATATATGTTCATAATTTTTGTTATGGGAGTTCATACTTTGGTTTTGGTTGGATTGATAGTTAATATTTTGGTGATTTGTGTGCACAAAGTTTGCATTTTGCCCATTAATCGAGCATTGTGGATGCTAAAGAGTCATGGCTTAGTCTACAGGATAGATAAAAGGAGATTGTATCCCTGATATGATAAAATTAATTCTTATTTAGTCCTTACAGTAACTCTTATACTGTTCGAGAGCGGCTATGCATTTTATCCTTTAGCTCCTCTTTATTTTTGAATTTTTACTTCTGATTGGACAAAATAATTATTTATTTTTATTCATCAGGCTAAAATGTCTTGCTTGGCTCCTATTATCGCTTGTCTGGAGAGATAAATTTTGCCCTGGAACAGCTTATTTTGAAGAATTATCACAAATAGAGTCATGGGATCTAACTGGTCGATTCACATTGGCATTAATTTGATTAAACTGCTGATTTTGAATATTTTGGAACTGATTAGCTTGTGAATTCATTTTAGAAAAAGGAGAGGTAGGATTACTCCAAATTTCAGGATTATTAGGGGTTAAATTGACGGTTTGAGAGTAGTTGGAATTAAATCCATTGGTATTAGATTGATTGTTTGCTGATGAGCCATATATTCTTTGATCACAATAGTTGGGTGATGCTGAACCGACTGTATTGAAATGGTTGCTGTTGGGTTGATTCATGATGCAAGTTATTGTTATTGAGTCATTTCACTATTTATGAGGTAAGGAATGTGTTTATTTAATTTTATATGCAGTCGTTATTAATAACGTTTTCGATATTAAACTGTTTGATTGTTCATAAAGATGTCAAGAAGATCATTATTTCAATATGTTGAATCAATTACCTGTCAAGTTGAATTGATTTGATGTTCGCCTTCTATGATAAAATATATTTCTCCATGGAAATGATTCTTTTATTATTTTGGTAAGTTTACTCAATAAGCAAGATATATCTTTTCCTTTTAATTTAATAGGAAATTAAAAGTGAGTAATATATATATCTTAGGATTTCATCACATGACCACCAACACTATCAAAATCATCAACTAGCGAATCAAACAGGACGGCGGATTCGAAGAAATAATCGAACTAGACTTGACAGACCTCAAACTTACAACCATTACCAATGACCTCAAGACAATTTTAGATCAGACCAAGAACGTTGAGGTCGTTTTACTATCAGACAATCAGTTTGAGAATCTCAACAATCTCCCAGATTGGCCACTCACAGCCCTCGATATCAGTAACAACAAGTACTTAATTATCTATTCAGATTACCTGACAGTGCCCTCCTCAAACTAACTAAATTTAAAGATCTGGGACAACTAATCGCTTCTAATAACCAAATAAAAACCATACCAGGACTCGATCCTTTATTTTCCTTGCAAAAACTAGAAGAAATTGATCTATCCGATAATCCAGTTTGCAAAGTGGAAGGTTATCGCTCGCAAATGTTCAGTCGGTACTTTATTTAACATTCAGAATTCATTCTTTGTTGGTCCTTGATGGCCGAGACATTAATGGAGCGGAGGTTTCAGAAGATGAAGACGAGGAAAATGTGATTTTCGGAAAGAAAAAAGAAGAAGGAAAAGATGAAAATGAATAAGAGGAAGAAGATGATAATAGCGATGAGTAGTTTGACGATGATGATGACGATGATAACGATGATGATGATGGAGAAGGCGACTTATAGTAAGAGACTCCTCCAAGTTAAAACAATAATTGATCAATTCGCATTTTTAGTCGATGCTTCATTATATCTATAATTGATCTATCGATGCTAAACTTTTTCAATCCCATAGCATGAAGATAAAACTCTCCATTGACGAAAAACAAAGTTGATATGAGGCATGCAGATAAAAAGATATATAGAAGTTATGAAATCATTTTGAATTGATTCCAAGACTAGCTTCAAGTTACTTCAGCTGCTTCGAAAAACCGGTATTGGGTTGACAACAAGGTCTGTTCGCCTGTATTAGCTTGAGACAATAGTCATAATTCCATTTATATTTCTGCATCATGTATGCAATGAGGAGAGTAGAGCATCTAGAAATTCCAGCAGCACAATGTACGAGTACATTGGTCTTTTTGCGAGCCTCCTCAATGAAATCGTAGGCTGGCTTGAATGTATGACGGGCGTCTTGGGTGTGACAGTCGTTTAGATTAAACTTAAGGTGTCCAAAATGCTCAGGGTATTGGAAATGGAGATCAACACCTGAGCAAATGGCTGTAATATTATTCTTTTCCAGTTCTTTCAGATTATGGGCAAAATCGTATCCACTGATCCATACTTCTCCCAAATCGCCTTAGCTGTCAAGCACCTTTTGTCCTGCATTGTAAAAGGATCCATATGAAAACATTTCGATTTAAATTATATATTAAATCAAGATGAGTCTAGAAATATAGGAATGACTTTAAATATCAGCAATGAAGCCATTGACTTCGGATTTACTTGATTATACAATTCCCTTTCTCATCGAGAATGTTGAATTGGAAACAATATTGTTTGTTGAGTTACTTTAACGAAAAATGGTTGTCAATCTATATGCATTGAGTAAAATGATACTTTTGAAAAATAGTGAACTGAAAAAGTCCTTAAAATAATATACTATTAGAATAATTTATAATTATGATGATTCGATTGTTGACAACCATCTTTGTAAGAAATTCAATTCCTCGCCTAACAAATCAAATCATTAAATATAACTATTTACTTACTAATAACATCGTGAGTAGTTATTTTTCCACTGAGAAGCAGCATCCCCTCATTTAAAAACTCGCCTCCATTTCAAGTGCAAAAGAATTGGATAAAATTTTAATCGAAATGACCAACTTCAATGACAAAAATCGATAAATTGGAATTCAACTTATCCTCGAAAAGATATACAACTAAATCTTTCCTATTGGCATTATCACCGATAAAAAATTTCTTATTCATCTCAACAAGCACCCTGCCCTTCTTTTTTAAGCGTATTTTTATAGAATAGCCAAACAGTTACAAGAGATCGAGACATTCATAAAAATGGACAATAAAAAAAGCACAAAAATTGCAGTCAAAGATACTAACTAGAGTTTCATGATTTGTTTTGAGAGCCTAAAAAAGGTGCCTAGAGACGAGGCTTCAAGGAATTAAGTTATGGTACAGCGTAAATTTGCAGATTACTATTTTTTATATTTGTTGCAACTTGTTGAGCCGTTAAAGCAAATTTAAGTATTAACCAAAAGTCGAGATTTTTATAAAAGTTGTCTAAATAAAACGAATGCTTTACTAAAACAAGAGCAGGAGAGACTAAAAAAGCTTTCTTAAATAATGCTAGAACTCACAGAGACTCAAGAGTAAAGAAATGAAAAGATAGCCTTCTTTCAAGGCAATTTAATAAAATTAATCTAAGAAACTTCGGAGAGCACCTTTAACTTACTCAGCGTGTAAAATATACTCGAGGATAAGCGATACAGACAAGATAGTAGCAAAGAAGACGACAGCAAAGATAAAGATTATGACATATATATTCCCTTTAAATTTCATCCTGGTTTGCTTTAGGTTTTACCCTTTTTTAAAAAAGCAGCTGAGAATTACCGAATCATTGAGAAAAACAAGAAATCTTCTGCGTTTTACCATAAGATTAAGAAAATGGCCCTTTAGTTGGAATACTACTCAAAGTTATCTGAAATTTAGAAAATGCCATTAAGCCCGTCATAAAAGTTAAACATTAAAATAAAATAAAGAAAACTCTTACTCTAGAGTTTAGAATCACTCTTCAGTGAAACTTCAAAAGATTTGGAATCATTAGATAAAGAGGGCAAGTCATTTAGAAAAATTTAAGATCTAGGAATGCTTTTATTGAGTATCAAACTCTACACAATTCAGTAGAAACGCTTAACACAATAGGAGTACAAAGCAAAATTAGTAGAAGAGGTCAAAAAAATCGTTGGCTTGCTTTCATAAGGAGTTAAGAGGAAGCTCCTTTCGGCAAAGTTAAGTAAAATTACCAAAGTCGCTTTAGATATAGATACAGAGCATTAGCTAGGAAAAGAAACACGGGGGGCTAAACTGAAACTTAGGTTAAAGCTTTGATGATGTGATTTTGATGTGACTTCTTGGAATATAATCAATTTAAATGACAGACTACTAAACATTGATGCATTCAACCAAATCCAAATTTCGCCTATTAAATTATTTAGCATCAAATTATAATGCCAATTTTAATATAGAGCTCAATATTATATTATGTTATCAGGATATCTATCTTTATTTGCGCAAGCAATTCTCTTTGTACTGGGCGTATACGTGGAAAAAATTGTAAGAAGTAAATTTCATCCCATGCAGGACGTTTTTGCTCGAAGTAGGAAAGCGAACGCATTAAGTTGACCACACGCATCATCACATGTTCAATAGTCACAGCCATTATCCTGCTCTTCAACTACAATTAAATCTGTTCCAACAGCAATATCCCTTTTTTGAATTGCTTCTATCTGTAAGTTAATACTCTTCAAATAGCTCATGTTGTGATTGCTAACTCTCTACTGTTTAGTACCCATATTTGGCAGCAATTTATTTTGGTAAATATTGACTACTCACGATATACTCTCAAGAGTGTGCTTTTTGTATTCATTTATTAAGACAGGCTCCTCTTCTCGAATAAATGCTGTTTCGTGCATCTTTTTATCGCAGCGGATTTGAGACAGTTTCTACTATTTTTATGGCTTTTTTGTTCTCTGTCAGTAATTGATTGCTAAAGTAGGTCACTTGCATCGTCCCATCTACAAATCAATTGTGGGTTAGCAGGCAGATTGGGGATCGGGAATGGGTCAAATGATATTTACGTTTATCTTTGGCTGTTACAGTTTTTATTTCCTGAATGCATTCCAATCAGTGATTCCGTCGATAATTTTACACTGCTACTGTAATTTCTTGGGTCCGCCTCGCATCAACGGCAGTATTTATGAGACTACTCAGGTAACTTGAAGTGGCATTGCTGCAGTGTAATTTCAGTGATAGTATATTGCTATATCTTTATTTGAAATGGAGTAATGAACAATAGAGGTGAATCTTATTTGTGAATAGGAAAGCAGTTGTCTTGATATATTAAATAAATAAATAAGTTAAATATGTGCTTACTGAAAAGATATTACAATTATATTCCAGAGATCTATAATCTTATGGACGCACCCAAGTCGACAGTTGATAATCCTATAGCATGGAGATTGTGGCATGCAATTAACTACTTTATAGGAGGATTTACTTTCCTTGTTGGATCCATCGTCCTTTACCCCAAATTCAATAATTGGTTTAATGCCTCAACCATCTCAGCTTGGCTATATACCATAGGCTCAACAGGTTTTTTACTTGCTGATATAACCTAGTGGAAGCACTACACCACAATTAAATGCAATTACATGATCATCAGTCTTAATTTCCTCATTTCAGTTGTTGGTTCTCTGTTCTATTTAACAGGATCCATCTGTTTCATACCTAAGTTAGACAAAGTTCCAGCGGGAGAACTACAGTTCATAATCGGTTCTACTTTTATTGTCATCTCACAAACTTGGAAAGTTCTCCGAGTTCTTCTCGAAAAGGGTAAAACCTGTAGAGAATGTTACGAGTAAGATAAAAGCGGCTTTTATGTGGATTTATTCGCTGGATTGGGAGGAATTTAATATTTTATCGGAACTTTTATCTTCTAAAAGACTGAAGAAAACCCGAATCTCATGGATGTTGCAGCCACTATATACAGTTTCGGTGGATTATTTTTCTTCCTTTCTACCTTATTTATGCTGAAGCGCTATTTTTTCTAAACTTCGAGTGAAGCTAAATCTAATGAGGCAAAAAATCTCTTTGAAATTTCTCCCAGAAACGGAGAATCGTGATGATATAACTTAACTTCGAGAATTTGTCATTTTTTCAGACAGACCAGCTCACCTTTAAATAATAATAAATTCACAATATCTTTGCCATTTTATTGGGGCATAATGACCTCACTTATAGTTGCCAATTAATTATTGCGAAATGAGTAAATTGCTTGCTAAGAAAAACGATAAAAAACAGGAAGCGCTTCCCATCACCCAATTCCAGGGTTACTATGAATTCCTTAGCATTGACTTTCCAGCCTGGGTTTACTACGAGGGCTTCATCTATCCTTCAGTTGCTACTGCATTTCAGGCAGCTAGAACTAATGACGTGACCATTCGACGCAAGATATCATAAATCAAGGACCAAGACTAGTTTAAAAAGATTGCAGCTGAGATTGTTAATAATGCTGACTGGCCTCAACGCAGGTTAAAGGTTATGTAAAAGTTGAACAGAGACAAATTCAAGCGTAATAAATAACTCGGCCTTAAGCTCTTTGCAACTCAGTCACGCATGCTATGCAATGGATACTTAAAGGGAGGAGATGCCTAATCATTTTGGGGAGTGATACAGAAAGGATAAAAACTCGAAGGATTAAACACGTTAGGCAATATACTCACTACCATTAGACAATAAATTCAATCTGGTGTTGACAGTTTCGAATGGGTCAAGGATCAAAATATTGAGCCAAATTAATCCCTATGGCCTGAGGCCAATCTCATAGTCAAAAAATAAGGAGAAGTATTGGATAATATTTTGCTTTTGGGCAAAAATAGCTTCTTATTTGGCAGTGCCGATCAAAATGATTTTAAGTTTGAACATGCATCCATAAGCAAGTTTCATGCAAGTATTTACTTTTCCAGCGATATGGAAGTCGTGCTGGTAGACTTAAATTCAACCCATGGAACAGTAATTGCTAGAGCAGAAACTGAAATTAAACTGTAACCACTGCGTCCTGAAAGTATTTAATCCGGCGATATCATTACCTTCGGAAAATCTACTCGCAGCTACACAATATATTTCAGTTACGAGTTGGTGTAGTAGCGCATCAATAAAAAGTAGTCTGAAGAAAAGGCCTAACTGAAGCGAATCGAGCAGATCAAGTAATTATAGGTAGTCAACCCCTAGAACCAAGCCAACTAACGTAACATGATTAAATCTTTATTAGACCTGAAACAGCACAGTTGCCTATATGTAGAAAATATAAATCGCGGCTTCGCCTACATGGACATCAAGACCATTTTTAATCAGTACGGACCAGTTAAAAACGTCAGGATCAACATCGATCAAAAAACAGGTAGATTTATGGGCAGTGTCATTGTTACCTATGAGGAAAATACCAAAATCAGCACCATTCTTTAGAATATTTAAAAAGAATCCATTAAGTATGATTTTAGGATTGTCCCCGTCACTGCTGAGGAAGCCGAGAAAATCATCGAAACATTTGCAAGTAAGGAACTCCTTGAACAAAAAAAGAAGGAGCGAGAGTAAAGACAGACAAAAGCCGAGGTTGAAAGACTGATACGTCGGAAGAGAGAAAATTCTCGACGTTCATCGAGTTCGAGTTATAGTCGTAGTCGAGATAGAAGTCACAGACGTAGTGATAATTCCAGCGATAGCCATTCAAGTTCTTCGTCTAGTTATAGTTCAAGTTCACGCTGGTAGAAGGCTAAGCCCCGAAGACATGATAAATGACTCAATCACAATCAGATCTATGCACTAAAGCGTTTTGGCTTTCTGCATCGCTTAGACTATAATTGGTGTGATTAGATTAATATATGCATAATTAACAAAACTGGCATTTACATCATTTACTACTAAAGTTTCACTAAATATCGTATATTTGAAGGGAGTATCGGCACAAAGGACACTATTTGCGTTATTCGAACCAGTTTTTCATGCATTTGAAGTGAAATATATGATTTGAGAAGCATGGCAATGTTAGCAGTTCATCTTTATTTGTACAATGCATTAAGCATATCGAGCATTCAATATTAGGGTCTTGTGATAAATTGAGCTTACATGGTCTAAGGAAGTATAGTTTAGATTTATCGCATCTACTAAATTTTATATATTGCCCATAGAAAAGCATCAAATTTATCAGAAACAATACAAAAGACTGGATAATAGTGGGAGATAAGCTCCTGAAATAGGCTAAAATGCTTAAGACAATGGAATATCGAGTAAGACTAAATAATGGTAGGTCTACCTGCAAATGAACAGATGAGCAATTTTGTGCTTTCTTGTAAGTTGTTTCAACATTTTGTAGGGCGTTAAGTAAACAAAATTGAGGACTGAGATATCTAAAGTCATCAGTTGATTTTGCAAATACTTTTAGTGCACCAACTCTGTCATATGAGTAGCTATACAAAAAATAAGCATAAATGAAAGGATATCATTCTGATAGTAAAGAACAAGGCAGCCAAGGACAATAAGGATATTCATTACATACATAATCTCAAAAGGCCTTCTACTCTTCACATAGGCATCTTTTATCTGTTTTTATTTTATGCTGTCTTGATGCTAACCGGCAATATCTTAATGAATATGAATCTGCCTTTCAACAAAGGGGCCTGATGACCCTTAAAAGGTAATAAAGTCCAGTTAGAACATGCTAAAGTATATGCTTAATAAAAAAATCCACAGCACAAAGCACTTAAATGGTTCAGCACCACTTTTGTTTTGAGAGCTAATTGCTAAATTGCCAAAGGAATAGAAAGTGATGATGAGATGGAGGTACCTGATGGTTTAGCTAATAGATGATGAAGATCGAGGGCAATATTTATAAACTTTGAGGAGATCATAAATACTGAGATAATTTTTATAGTTGCCTATCTCGGTAGCAGAAGGGTTTTAAACTTGGTTTTCTATATCTTTTTTTGTTTGTTCTAAACAAACTTATTATCTTTTTATAAGCTTCAGCATCTGGACATCATTGAGAATAGTCAAAAAGTCCATCATTGAAGCCAAAATATAGAAAATAACGCTCCAACTATCAGCGTGGTCTATATCATTTTTGGGGGCTATTAATTATTTGTCGTAGTACATGAGTATTACAAAAAAAATAAGCCTGCCTCCACATATTTATAAAGACAGTTTGATCAGCTTGTTGATATGAATTAGATTGCGGTCGATTAGCCTTATTTTTTAATGGATGGGACTTGGCAGATTAAGATTATTATCTTCATGCTATTCTTGCAATTCATTATGCTTCATTGCTTATTATTAAAAATATATTCTCGGCATGACTAAACATAATCATTGTTGTCCAGTTTTAAAGCATCGATACATTCGTCTTCATCAAATTTGAGTTATTGATGCAAGTCAAATTGTTCGTAGTGGTCATCTTTAATCACTTTAAGATCTCTTCCTTAAGGAGGTTTTTCATATCATTTTAGGCCTTTTAAAGAAAATTTTACCTCAGTATATAATATTTATTTAATAGCAGATGAATAACCTGGTTTTAGACATCGGCACAGCCAACTCGAAGATAGGCTATATTGCTGAATCTGAGCCTCGAATTATTTCAGAGTCCATCCTCCTATAAGTGGATCACCCGCGTGGTCAAGAGGAGGATTCTTAGCTGTTTGGTGTCCGACATTTAAAGCCCTTATCTTGCAATGTTGATGTGTGGAGAAGTGACATAACAGCCCACTCCATCTTTGACATGCATTGGCAGGATGAGGTTCACCATCTTGGATTGCTGGACTACTCCCCCAATAAAGACAACTACTGCCGATTTATCGCATAGTTAATCGCAGAAGCAAGAGAACATCAGTCTTATCAGGGAGATCACGGGCTGCTTCTTATAGAGCCTTCTTGTCTCAGCAAGCACGAAATTTTTCAAATGCGTTCACTAATAACTGAATATATGTTGTAAGAACTCCAATTTACCTCCATTTATTTTTTAAAAAGTGCAGTGGCCACTTGCCTAGGTCAAGGGAGGGCGAGTGCGATCGTTGCTGACAGTGGGCACAATTTTACTTCAATTACAAGAGTTCATGACGGATATCAATAACCTTCGACCATTCTAAATTTTGCAGGTAGTTTGCTTAACAATTCCATTTAAAAATATTTAGCTTAAAAAGAAGTAAACTTAGGCATCAAGCTCGGAAGATGCGAGCTGTTTGAGTAATTGTGCCGAGACAAGGAGTTTAAAAATATCAAGGAGCAACTGTTTAAACCCACAAATCCAGATATCGAAGATGAAAACACAATTGAATTGGAGTTGCCTGACAAGCAGAAGATCATAATTGAAAAAGAAGACATTAAAGAACCTTTCACTGACTATGATACGTTCAAGCACCTCAGCTAATTTCGGTTTCCCAATAATTATCGAGGATTACCATTCGTAATTGCCGATTGCATTGAGTAAGCTAAGGACTTGAGTTAAGTTCTCGCTAAATCAATCATTCTCACAGGTACATCTAATTTTAGCAAGGTGGAAATTTTGCAAGTCAAACGCTATCATTTAGAACGCAAACTCAGCTCAGAGAGACTGGAAAAAAAAGAGGACTTGCTGACATCAAATTTGTTTAGAATTAGAGAAAATTGCAGAGCAGTTGGGTGGGAGGTAGCTTAATAGGAAGCTTACCCAGTTTCAGTCATTACTGGATCACAGCAAAAGACTGGAGATAAAGTGGAATGGCAGTTGTGCATAAAAAATGCCCTTGATTTGTATGAGGTATAAGACAGAGAGGAATAACTATCATTCTTTTCATACATTTGATACATAAAAGTTTACATGCTTATATTTATCACATTTTATTATATATAATAATAATT
>Ga0302268_1001168_pt1 | contig 15096 bp, 12 predicted proteins | sample III_Bog_E2_1_FD_194554 | JGI IMG/M metagenome (GOLD analysis project Ga0302268, IMG submission 194554) | Peat permafrost microbial communities from Stordalen Mire near Abisko, Sweden - III_Bog_E2_1 | ecosystem: Environmental > Terrestrial > Soil > Wetlands > Peat | place: Sweden: Abisko...
GGAGAAGGCTATCAAACCAAATGAATGTTTTTATAAGTTAGCAATTTAGGCATCAATAAAGAGATATCAATTATTATCACGTATTATCACATGACTCACACTTCTGTGTATACTGTTCAATGCTTCAAGCAGTCGTAATTTTACACTTAGGAGTTTTAGGATGAGTAGTGCTCCGATAGACACTATTTCTTCTCCATCTCCAACTACTTGGAAGTGAAATAGTCATCATTGGGCTTTTTGAAATTGCCAATGAACATTGTTTGATTTCTTGCTCTCATCTTAATAGGCTATTACTCTTCCAAAAGCTCCTCTTTGGGCATAAAGGATTTATCATCGTCGATTACCTCTTCAATCAGTTGCATGGATTTGTATTGATCGTTTTTGCTGATATGATTGCTTTCTCCTGCAAATTCATCCTCTTCATCGACAATACTGTGCCTTACAGGTCTCCCAAATTTTTACAACATCTATAGTTTTACATCCTTTAGATATTCTTTCTGAAAAATCTATTCATCTTTAGTTTTGATTTGAACTGATCCTTTCAGATGTTTTATGGACGCGTCGTCGCTGAAAAGCCCTGATAATTTTTTGGTCCAATTACTGTGAGGTTATTTCTATTGGGAGGAGGGAGAACGAGATCGAAACTAATTTCTATTTCTAAACTCATAGCTCACAGTCATATTCTTATCCTTCTTTTCGCGATATGAATCGCCAAGACCACCCACTCCATAATATGAGCTTTGATTGTTTCTGAATTTGCCCGTATTTAGGTCGTTATTCTTCAAATTCTTGTAGTTAGAATCTTAGTTGACCTTTTCAGTCTCCCCTGAATTTTGGAGAGCTTTGGTAGAAGTACTGTTGTTCGGGCTGATAGATTTCAACTCAGATGAGCTGAGTAATTTGGTTACACTGACGGCAGGACTGTTGGCAGAAATATCTGCTTTTGATTCTGGCTTTGTTAGGATATCTCCGCCACTAAGGGGAATTACAATTTAATTATTTTATTTTATTTTTGAAGCGGCATTGATTTTGGGTTTGAGCATCAACATTTCTAAGCTTTTGGCTTTAAACATCTGTTATGAATATTTCCTTTATCCCTTCTTTGGTTTCACCTCAGAAATAGGTTCTTTTTGATATTGAGGAGATACTTTTGAATTCATGAGTCTTTTAATTTAATGTCTGCTTTTGTTTTGGCGGGGAGGCGATAGCTTCAAGAGAGGAGGCGTTATAATGCAATTATTCACGTCATTCTCTTATTTTTTTATGAGACTCGCTTTAGGGTTATCCTTAATGGAATGGCTAAAGCTACTATTTTGCTATTATTTTGGAATAATGTTTGGATATCGATCTGTGTTGCCCCTTTTTAAACTGTCATTTATAGGCACCGGCTGAGGCTTTAAAATTTGTGAGAAATATATTAGCGGATGAGTCTTATCGCTTGGAATATTAGTTTTACTCTGAATATATGATATTGAGGGGATTTAAACATTGATAGGTCTGGATTGAATGAAGTTATTGTTTACTGGTTTTTGATAGGTTGCTGAAACAAACAGGCTTTGTCTTCGTGCAACTTAGTCCACGGAAGGAGCCAATCCTTTATTCTGGGAATCAAATATTCTGTGGATTTGATTGGGCACTAAGGGGGAGTGACCAACCATCAGTCTTTTTTCCATAAAATTGGAATGCTTCATCTTTTAAGATTTAGGTATTTTATTCATCTAGGATAGACTGATATTCTTGGAATGCTATTTGATGAATTGTGATCCTTTTATCCTTTCAGAGGGGAGGGTTACCTTATTAACTGGAAATATCTTATTACAAGCTGTAAATTCTTTAATCCTTTCAAGGATCTTGATAAACGTACAATCTTTGCTGTATGTAAACTACTTCATTTCATTGAAAAATATTTTTGACAGCGGACCAGTGACACAATGCTTTTCAGCAGTGAGAATGAGCCGATAGATAAACTACTTTTATGCAATAGCGGTCTCGTCTGTCTTTTTGTTAAAAGTAGTACTATCCTAATGAATCCATACTCTCCACTGGTCGTTGCCGTTAACAACAACCATGCTGTCGTTGGGGTCAAAGAACCCAAATATGTCAATTAATACATCGTATCCTATCATCATTTCCTTGAGAAGATAGATGATCTGAGAGAAAGGTAGCAGATTTAAATCTGACAGCCGATATTTGATGTTCTCGATCCTAATCAGCAATTAATAGGATTAGAGATGCGGATTATCCCTAACGAATTTAATCATATTTGCCACCTCAAACTTACTTTAAAGGGCGTTATTTTGGTTTTTGTTCATTTATGCTGAACTACCCTTTTGCTAAAATTGGTCTCCATACTAAAAATTTGGGTTGATACAACAATGAATTGGCTTTAAGATGGGGAGAGAAGTCTTAAAACGCCATCCAAAGATTTCAATGGCTCGATTAATGTTTTCCCGGCTGACGACAATAACCTTGTTTTCAATCATTGGATTGGCATTAGGCTTGGTTAACGTGCCGGATGGAGGTGATACGACGACAACTGCTGAAAATTCTTTGTTGCTGTTTTCCTTAGCTGGACTCTGCATGTAATTATAATTATTACAGATATAAAATTATTAATTCAGTAATTAATAAGAATTTAACAGACTCAAACGTTACAAATATATTTATCTATTGCTATACTCTGTGTGAGAACAGCTATCAGTTGAATATTTAATCCTTGAATCGGTTGAGTCATAACTGAACAACAAATCGGCATAAAATAATGGGGAGCATAAAAATGTATCAACTTGGCATTTTTATGGCAACAAGCATTTATTGTTTGAATTAAGCGATTTGATTCATATCTACAAAAACTAACTGCAAAAAAATTAACATTCTAACATTATATCAAATAACGTTGTTTAATATATACCTAATTTTGTAATTCGGACAATGCAAAAAGGCCGACTGAGTCATTTGAGATTATTTCCACAATCTCACCTTCATTTCATCTTCTGCTATAAAATTGAAAAAAGAACATAATTCAGAAAAGTAGGACACAAATATTATAAACATCAAGTGATGAGCTTGATTAAGCTACCCTCACTTTGAGATCTCAATCTCTTCGGCTGTCAAGTCATTTAAATATTCATTGGAGCTATCCATGGACTGACTGGTGCTGATCGTTTGATCCTCATTAAATCTGGGCACGACGGGCCGTAGTTTTTTAATCCTCTTGCAGATTAATTTGACATCGTCAAGAAACACCCGATACTTTTTCGAGTTAATATTAGCAGAAAAGAACTTCTTTGCCATTTGTTTTCTATTGTTAAACCTGATAATTATTATGAACGGAGATTAAATCTGACAGCAGAAATACCAAGCAAAAAACATACTAAAAATAATCTGGTAAATACTGACAAATGACAGACATAAAATGATGCATTAGTTTAACTATTGTTAAGAGCATATGCCTAGACTTGCACCAGATCACATATACTCTTCAACGATATTTTATTGGAGCACAGATTTAATGACATCGTATTTACCATATGTTAATAAAAAAATAATTTATTAATCCATCAACTTGTAGATGTTATTTGGTTTGCCTGCTCATTTTGGGCAGTCGTCTTCAAATTGGAAAGAACTTACTCTTTATCTACTTATGGAGGCATCTGAATGATTTCATAACTTTCAGTTTTATTTGCTTTAAACGACAGCACCTTCGAAACCTCAAAATAAAAAAAGGGAAATAACAGCACTTCCTCTTCTTCAAAATGACTTAGCTATTTAGGAATGATCAGATACTCATGATTCAATCCTTTTTTAAGAGTTATAGCGTATTGATAACGTCCAAAACTTTTTGTTATCTATTTGGTGAGAGCTGTACTCGTGAAACCTTTCCAGTACATTCTCGATTTGTCAATCATTAGTGGATCAGGCTTATCAATTCCTCTGAAAAGCAATCCGATATGACGATTGGCAAGACTTGAATTTTACTTGCTGAACATTTGCAGTTCACTTTTAATTAGAGCGATGATGGGAGCTAATTTTTAATACTCATTCGATCTGAGGGATTGATTCACCCGTCGATATGCATAATTTCCCGTATAGAGATACACAAAACATTTTAGAGCTGCATACTTAACATCTTTAAATTTAACCTAGGCCTCCTCTCTTTCCCTGAGATCAGCCACTTCCTTGAACAGATGGGAGAGTATATTAGTGGTTGAGAGTTCGTTTCCTTCGAGTGAATTATTGACCATTTAGATGTAGCTTTCGTACTATTTCTTATCGGTCGTTGCAAAGTGAAGTTATTATTTGGATTTGATCCTTTTACTCTATTTGGCCATGGGCATCATCACTCCTTCTATTTGATTTTTGAAATAGTTTATATGGGGATCCCAGGTTATAGCTTACATTAAATCATCTTTGGAGTGTAAAGGATCGATTGGTGGTCCTGTGGGGTCAGGAATAGTTCTTACAAATTTGTCAGACGCTGCACTGCAGCAATTCTATGCACCCATTTTATTTATATCTGGAATAATTTTAATAAAACCTTTGCGAAGAAGAATATGATTCATTAATGGACTATTAGTCTATTTCAGACGTAAAATGAAATTGAGAGAGCAGTAATTGACCAAAAGTACATGCATGACGGTTACTAACAAATGAAAGCTAATGGATATTTTTGCAATACTATTTACTGCCTCACTATTATATATACAATTTTTTATTTAATAATAAGGTATCATCAAAACAGTTCAACTATTATAAAAAAATAAATCCTTGATCATTAAAAAATAATGCTTAAGTTTTATCAATTAGCTATTTCTGCCTCTGAATTTACTACGCTCTATTTAACTTGGCAAGTAAAATGTGCCGCCGAATTAAGATACAATAAAATGAATTGATATATCAAAGTTTTCTTTGGAATCAAATCAGATGTTAGTCCATTTCACAATTCGCTCTAATATAACATTAATTTATCATTTTTTGAAACGATTGAATGGAATGAAATTATGTGTATTATTCTAATGAGCTAATAAATTTGTTGTGCTTAAATTAGTAAATAAAATGAATCCTGAATATCACTTTTGCTTCGCCTTCAATAAAATCGCTTTTAACTATTAAACAGCAACAAGTTAAGACAACTATACCACTTTCAAATTTTAACTGCTCATCGGTATGTTGACTCTTACTCAGATCATAACCTCATGGGCTCCACTCGCCAGATTATGTGCACTCCCAACTAAAACTGCTAAATCATTCTATAAAACCTTTGCCTCATGCTTAGAATTAACAAACATGAGATACAAACAAAGTCAAACTGCGAAATTCGATTCATTGCCGCTGAATAAGGACAATAATAAAAATTAATAGGGTGCTATGAATTTGAGTTGATCAACTACATTAAAGTTTATCATGAGCTCAATCGCAACTGCATTGAGCTCAGTATTTAAATTGGAGTTGATATGGTCATCGCATATGAAGTATATTTGGAAATTACTCCTGAGGCACTTAGGAGAATTATTGATGAGCATGAAGCTGCCAAAAAAAACAAGATTATAGAAGAAAGTAATTAAACTGACAGCTTTTAGTCACATTAAATTGAAAATTATCACAGGAAAGGCTAACTTAAGGAGATACAATATGATCTCCTAAGTCCTATTTCTTTAAAACACCGATTTTGGTCTCCTAAGAGAAATAAACGAGACCCTCCCACTCCAACAGCCAAAAATCTGAAAAAATCGGAGCTGATAACGAAGGAATAGGCTGTATTATGGCAAAAACGCCAACCTTTCTTGAAGATAAGAAGGACTGAATCTTCAAGTTCTGAGTTTAAACCATTACAGCTGAAAAGTCAACAATCGATGACAAGCGTACTGGAGTAGTTAGACGTGAATAATGAGGAGTAATAAAACGATTAAAATTTTATTAAACTCTACGAAGTGATCGGAAATGATTCAAAAGTGACTCTTCCAGGAGAAAATGACAATTATGAGTTATACCGATCAAAGGCAGATCGAAAGATATAAAAAAAGAGATAGAATAATTAGGATAGGGGAAAGAATTCAGTTGCAATCATAAAAACAGAGCCAAATGCCAAAAACAATCTAAAATTATATTCGTGTATAATTTTATTGATACTAATTGTTGTTATGACCACTTCTTTATTTCTTTTTCGTCAGAAGGGAGTCACCTCAAAGAGACACAAACATAAAAGAAGAGGAAAGGCAATGAACTGATTAATACATTACTTAATCTTATAAACATCCTTCTTTTTATTACCAAAATTAATGCTTTAGGCAATCAGAGAAGATTATTAAGTTCATACCATTTTTAATAATTTTGGATTTGATAAGGAAAGGCAATTAGTCGATGTAAACATGAAAATTACTTTGCCTAACTCTTAAATGCAAGTTGTTTGTATATTTTATATTTTTGTAGTATGTATGAAGCATTATTATAAAGCCGATAAATTTTAATTCATATAGCTTAATACAATAATTCTATGACCAGCATGCAGGGCAACCCCTTTCATAAACCTAATCCTTATCACGTTTATAAATACAACAAATTTAACCATCCACATCTAAAAGAAGAGTATTCCTCCATAAGTATCAGGGACGTCACACGACCTCAACAAGCAATAATATTAGAAAATAATTGGATTTTCCACGAAAATAATCTTAGCAAAAGAGTAGACTTCACTAAAAAGACCGATACCTCACTATCTCAAGTCTCATAATTTGAGTTAAAGGTAAAAATGAGTTCAGTCAACGTTCCTCAATCCGTCAACGCTAAACTTCATAATTACGATACCAAACTTGAAAATCCATTTTATCGTAAAAATCTGCTGGTGAATCAATAATAAGTAAAAAACATGGTTGAAATGGATGTTTCTTTGTATCGCAATAAGTCGAGATCTGCTTATGAACCAGCTCCACTTGATACTGGATAAAGAAGATCTTATTTAAAACTTGCTAATTCTAACGCTGGTAATGGACTTGGAATGGTAATAAATAAAAATAGTCCCTATGATAGTGATGAGGCAGATCCACCTTTTAATACAAAAGATCAAGGCTCAAATGAAAAATAGCTTCGATTTTTACGACCAGTAGAAGAGATGGTTGTATCCCAATATGTACGAGATTCGCCGATGGCAAACAATACTCTGACTTACTCGAAAACTCCATAAATAACTCAAAGGATTAATGAAAATAAAATTGAATATGTGGATTTAGATCCCAAGTTCATCAGTTATAACAACAAAAAGTATTACCTCAACAACGTAAATTTAATATTTTCATGATTTGCATATTTTACTGTTCATTATGTTCATTACTTAAAATAGCAAGAATAACAGGGAGGTCGGATTCAAATTATAATAATCGATGAATATTTATCGACTCAGATTCATATTGCGCTTGATCTGACAATTAGCTGCAAAACCCCAAAATGTTCATTATGACTTGATTAATAAAATATGTTGAGCAATATAGATCTGTCAGTCATCCTATTCCTTCTGATATTTTTCCTTCTTCTCTCCTTTTCCTTCTGGCTTTTCCTCGACCTTCTCTTCGAACTTCTTCTGTTTGTTCCTCATTATCTCATCATTTCTAAATAATGTATCACATACTTCTCTTTATTTTTGAAAAAATCAGTTTTGTCATCTTTCTTGTTCTCCGCATTTTTCTTACGAGCTCGCTATCGATCAATTTATCGTTGATTGCCTCGCGTCATTAAAACAAAAAAATTAAATTATTTATTTAAAATCCTTCAGAATTAAGCTAATAAACTCATTAGATATGGATAAGATCGTCAACATCATTAATCTCTCAGGCTGGGCATTCCTACTCGCTCATGTCGGAGTCTCCCTCTTTTTAAATCGTGAAAGTTTCTTGTCTTCGGACATCTCCCTCGATGTTTGCGTACTTCAAGGCATCCAGCTATTCCAAATATCGGACATTATTCTGATTCTTCTTGGCATGTCAAAAGGAAGCGTCTTTGGAGCATTCATGCAAATTTTAGGGAGAAATGTTGTGAGTTTACTCTTTATTTCTGCTGAAAGTGATAAACTTAGATTTGCGACAGTTGTGATTATCTGGGCTATGGCTGACATCAATCGATATCTCTACTATCTTTTTAAGAAAAATCCTATCACTGGATTTCTGAGATACAATTCCTTTATTGTGTTGTATCCCATTGGAGTTTATGGAGAGATGCTCATCATCAACGACTTCATTAAAAGAAACGCTGGAAGTTTGACGGATAATTAGATCAATTTTATCAGATTGGTCCAAGCCATCATTATTGGAGGAATGTTTTATCTCTATAGTTATATGCTCTCTTCCCGCAAAAAATACACCAAAAGTTTGCAGGTTTAGGCGGAAAAATCGAGTGAAAAGGTCAGTGAAACAGTTCCAGATAGTCCAAAAAAGCAATCTAAAAGGGATTGATGATTATATGGTAAGCTTGTTAATTTTAAATATTAGAACGATATAATAATAGGAAAGATGGAATAGGTTCATATCGGCCATTATATTTTAGGAAAGACGATCGGGACTGGTGGTTTTGCTAAAGTAAAATGTACATTTCCTTGGATCTAGAGGCGAGGCATGATTTAACAGGAGTGAAGGTAGCAGTTAAGATCATAAACAAACGCAAGATGAAAAACAAGAATATGATATCGAAAGTATTACGCTTCACATTCAGGTCAAGAGATAGATTAAAATTTTAAAATTCATCAATCACGAAAATATTATCAAACTCTATGAAGTACTCGATACCACCAATGATATCTTCGTCATTATGGAACACGCCGAGGGTGGATAACTCTACGATTATATCCACAATAATGTCCTTTCCGAACAGGAAGCCAAATTCTTTTTTAAGCAAATCATTAGTGGGGTAGGATACGCTCATTTTAATTTGATTTCTCATCGAGATCTGAAACCTGAAAATATCTTAATTGGAAGTAACAAATTGATTAAAATTGTGGATTTTGGACTTTCTAATCTCATGAAAGATGGGAGATTGTTGAAAACATCCTGCGGAAGCCCCAATTATGCCGCCCCTGAAATCGTGGGCTAAAGGAAATATGAAGGAACTTCAGTTGATATTTGGAGCTGTGGAGTTATTCTGTATGCGATGCTGGTTGGCACTTTGCCTTTTGATTAATAAACTGTCTCTCTGCTTTATAAAAGAATTTAGCGTAACTTTTATATTATTTAGAGGCCAACTATACTTTACCGAGTCATATCAATCCCATTGCGGCTGATCTCATCCATAGAATGCTTCAAGTCGACCCCTATAAAAGAATAAGAATTTACGAGATACATAATCATCCTTGGTTTAGATCGCACATCCCAATTTATTCAAAAATCCCAATTTCCTTTTCTCTATAAAAAGACTAAACTTTCGAGCTTGATGAAGCAATTTTTTCTCACGTGAAATAGTTGAATGCAGCGACAATGACTGAAGATAACGATGATAAATATAAAAAAGCGATCAAAAAGCATGATGATCAATCATTTGTTATCACCTACGAGCTTTTAAAAGATAATAAATAACCAAAACCAGATTTCACTCATCGATTTCATGAATTTGTACCCGCCAATTCAATACTAACAGATGTCGAGAATGGCCTTACTCACAGAGATTAAATTGTCGAAGGCTAGTTTTTGTATGGTCAACGGTTTGCCAAGGAAATAAAGGCTCTTCTAGAAATAGTAATAAAAGCGATGACTAATTTAGCAATATAATTTACCGTAAAGAGTACGAAAGAATATATTTAGATCATGACTATTGTTTTAAATGTCGGTACATTCCTGAAGCATACAAAGATCTGAATAAAAGCGAGAATAATTCGGATATGTAAATTTAGAAAGACTTTTAATCTTAAATATAGCAGAAATACACAAAGAGGTAGATAAAGTTCATGCTGCAGATTTACAGTGCCGATGTGAGTGAATATTAGCACATGATCGATTTGCAACTTACACAAGGCCACCCTCTAGTTTTTTTCAATATTGCCTCCAAACTTTACTGTCTGATTTAAACTTTAACTTCATATTGAATGTATATCCAATTATCCTCATACATCAATAAATAGTAGAGTTATAATTAAAATATAAAAAGATGCAAATCAGTATTGTCAATTAATCATGAATTAAATTGATGGATTGAGCTATCTCATCACTCTAATTCTTATAAAGACTCAAGTATTTATTATAGGGTTGCTCTTTTATCGCAATTAAACATCAATAATCTTTTTAAAATAGGTCGAAATCTATCCAATTATTTTGAGGTAAATTGAATTTTGTTTATGCCCTCGCATAATTCCTTTTGCTTTTTCACTATTTTATGATATTAACGACCAGTCAACGCAAATAATCCCAGTTGTATTGTCTGCTTTCCTTTAACTTACACTCTACACTTATATCTAAACCATAAAGGAATTCCCGTTACAATTTAAAGAAGAATGCATCCAATGGACCATATATCAACTTTACGGAGGGTTTAATAATCATTAGACCCATTTTCAAGCATTACTAATATCTCAGGAGGCATGTATTCTGGTGTAATTGTCTAAATGTATATATTTAGTTACTATTTTAGGCAAACCGTACTCCAACTCAAAAGTAGATCCAAAGTCAATGATTTTAACGGTTGGAATATCTCCTTTATTAAGTTCAATCATAATATTTTCAAGTTTTAGATCGCAGTGAATAAACCCAGCCTTGTTAATAAGTTGTACAGCTTGGCATATTTCAATCATTATCTTTTTAAGGTAATTCTTTTCAGTAAGATTGCGATAAAATTACTTAAATTTAACCTAAGTAAATGAACATCTACTTCATAAACGCGCTCGTTGTTGTAAAATACTCCCTGAATATCGCTGATTAATTTAGATAGATTGTATTAACTGAGTTCTTGCACTATGTATCCATACTTCCCCACTCTAAACTTATCGATAAATCGTATTATATGTTTGCTGCCTATATCTTAACAAAAATACCCGAGTTATTTTCCAATTCCTATCTTATCTTTCCTTTATTGAAGAAATATTGGCCAATTACAGACTCATTTTGGAAGCACTCAATTGAATTTTGCAAAACGTATTACTTGAGAGCGTATTTATTATGATTGGAGTCTTAAACTTCATAAACTTGCGCAAACCCTCCCTTGCCTATTTATTTTATAATCTCATACTGTCCAATTTTTTTCTTGATTTTCTCATCAGTGTCGTGCTTAAGGAAGGTATTTCTTAATTTCATAATTTATCCTTAGTTTTTCTTGAAAACATTTTTTAAAATTTGATTGCTCGTCATTCTGTAGGATTTCTCATCGAGTGAAAAGTCTTTAATTTTATCGAAAATTACTGCTCTGGGGTTTGTAGAAACTTTTTTTAAGTGACGGAAACATAGTGGTTCTATTTTTATCAGACAAGCCAAAATGTTTGGCTTCGAAGGTATTCATAGAATATTATTAACTTATTTTATAATAAGAGATAATAAATTGATGTCACTGCGAAAGATAAAATAATTAATTGAACTTTAATAAGTTAAAATATAGCTATATGCAAGGAAATCATTAAGCTGTTTAACTAAAATGATTTATATGTAAATGTAGATCATGGCGTCAGAAGGGTAAATGGAATTTTTATAATAGTCCGCCTCCTAAGCTACTGGCTTCAATCGCTTTTTTCACTGTATCAAATTTGTCTTCGAATTCAGTACCCAGTTTTTTAACTTCATCATCAGGTAACGATACTCCTACCTTGTTTTTTAGAGCATCAACACTGATGTTATCTTTAAAGAAATTTTCCAATTTTTGCTTTTCTGCATCAATCTGACTACCAAACTGTTTAGTTCCGTCTTCCCAGACTTTATCCTTCAAGCATTGAGGTAGATTATCATAAACTGGGAGTTTGGGTTTTTGATCTTCAAGTGCTTGTTGCTATTTATTGGCTAAAACATCTGCTTGAGAGATGATTTTATCTCCTAATAGTTTAACTTGTGTAGTTGATTTATTTTTCAATTAATCAACTTTAGAATTTAGTTCATTAATTCCTATCATATCATCAATGCTTTTGTTGCTGACTTTTTCAAAAGTGGCAATTTATGTTTTTTTGCTGGCCTTGATTTCATTGACTTTTGACATGATTTGGTCAACAGTCGTTTTTGATTCACTATTAACTTGATCAATAATTGTTTTTTAAAAGGTTTGAGTCTGATTTGACAGATCAGTTTTGACTTCAGGATATTTTTAACCGAAATACTCTTTAGTTTTCTCCAAGACAATCATTTTTCCCACATCTTCACCATATTCATCAATCAGATATTGAAGAGGATTGCTGCAGTATGTTCCCATGATATGATTTCAATAAAAAATTATATTGAAAATAAGATATGATTTTTATTATCCTTTTTTTATTAGCAATTATATTCAATTTTGTTTGATCACATGTCATCGATACGTTTTGGATCTCATCAATTATACTAAAGATCATCTGTTAAAAATGTGGATTTATTTTGGATAACATCTTAGTTGATAATTAATGCAATTAACTTGAAAGGATGATTGAAAGAGTTAATCCTTACTCCATTTTAATATGATGATAAAGGATACTAAAAAACTTCAATTGTGGTAAAAATGAAATTAGGCTATAAAAATATATGTATAGAACTGATAAAATAAATGATAAAAACGCTCAATTATCAAAGATTAAACAAATTCTCTTGAGAAATATTACTTTCCATCTCAAAGAAACTGCCTCCCCTTACTAAACGATTAAATTCAACGTTCTCATTCAAACTTTCATCCAGTTTTTGACTGCACTCTCTTTATGATTCGTTTTATTCCACAGATCCATTCAACACATACGATGGCTATTCATAATCAAATTCTGTAGAGGATAAAGTTTTACGGGACTAAATCTCCCGTTCTCGAATTCTTTCTAAGTATTCCGATTTTATTTTCTTATTTTTTATCTTTACATTTTCCATCCATAACAAATGAGACTCCTACACATTCTTTTCTTGCTTTTATGAAAATTCAATGATTTACACTAAGGGGACTCGTTGTAAGAGATTCATATTTTTGATGGAGTTTAGATCTGTATTTTTTCTTTTTCCCAGGACTTCAATTAGAAACGAAGGAATGTTTCTAGATTTTAAAATTGATATCAGATCAGTTCCTTTTTTTTGCTGTTTGTTGTCATGTTTTTTGGCGATGATGAACTTATAAATTTTTTTGCGAAGCCTCCTCATATTCTTCTTGCAATCGGAGATGTATTAGATAAAGGGGGAAGAAACTTTCATTAAAGAAGAATTTTATTGGAATTAAAGATGGTATTATTAGCTAAAATAAAAGATTTGGCAAATCAATCATTTAACTTTTATTATACTTATCTTCTTCTCATTAAAATTTATTAGAAATCATTATCCGTGGACATCTTATATTTTTTATAAAATAAACAATCAATAGATTAGATATACTCGGAGGGTCCTCCCATTGACATCAGAAGTATTGCAGGATTATTTTATCAAAAAATAACTAGTATTTTTTATTTTGAAAAGATTATGTTCATAAAATATAAACCACTATTTATCAACTTCTTAATTTTAGCATAATATCATTCACAAATACAGGATGAACTTTCTTCTCAACTCTAAAATATTTTATTTCATCCTATACTTATTTATTCGATTTTTTCCCAAATAGATTTCTTTTAGATAGGGGAAAGATCGATTCAAAAATATAGGCAGGCTATTTTCCGTCAATTTATTGCAACTCACAACGAGTCTTTCCACGGCTTTACTTTTGATCGCATCCACTAAGGTATGTAACAACTCATCAGTAAGGTTTACTTTGATTAACTTGACAGTATTAATCTGATCGAAATCGAAAAGATTGAGGTAGCAAAGCAAATCCATAGTAGATATATCAAATGAGATTAGCTAAAGCATCTTTCCTTGAAGCCTTGTTTTATGATAAGCTTATTTTACATAGGCAGCCATGAGTCTATGGAGCGTAATTGATTGGTATCTAACATCAAGATAAGAATCGATTCTATATTTCAACTCCTATTCTGATAGTTTTTGAGATTTAGACATGGATTCAATAGATGTGGTTGATCGATAAGTAATCATCTTCTCTTCTTTTGGCTTCACGATTAAAAATTATTCAGAAGGGAAAACGTTGCTTATCTCAGTTCCGAAGGTTCTTTCAAGTTTGCGATTTTTTTGCTGATATTTTTTAATTTCGTCGTTTTCATAATAAAAATGATATCTTTGAGCAAATCTTGTCTTTGCTAAATTTGGACATAAGTCTGAAAATCCTTTAAATCTTTTAAAACTATTTCTCTCCTTTGATGCACCATCATTAAATGGCTCATTATTGTTTTTATTGTGAACGAAACTTTGATATGGCTTGTTCTATTTATTCAGCAGCTGATCGATCAAGAGACTTTGACTTTTCGTTCTAATAAAACTTTGGGTTTAATCCTCAGTTGGGTCATTTGATTGCTTTAGAATATGTCGTTAGCGTGGTTCTAATTTACTTTCCAATTGATTGAGATGGTCCTCTCCGTCTATAATTGAGCGAACAGTTGATCTTTGATTTATTTATTCCTCAAGTTATGATTATTTAATTTCTTGAAAATGCTCCATTAATCTTGTAACAGTCATACCCTGATGCTCTTATTCATTTAGCAAAAGCATTTTATAGACTTCCCCGCTTTCAGTTCTGACTTCATTTTCCTTCTCCCGATATTTGCGGATGCAGTTTTCACAAGCGTTAATAGTTTTTTTTGATAGAGTGAATCCTTCAATCCAATTATGACAAAAGTTGCATTTGATTTAGTTAAGCCCTACCAATCTAAAGCGTACTGACATTCTAATTTTAACTGAATAATATAATAGTATTTTATTCATCTAGATTTTACATAATATCAGTTAACCGTAACAGTGGGCAAAGAATATCTTACAGAGATTGAAGAAGAGAATTAAACAGTGAGAAAGAGGAAAATACAGGAATTTGTTGGGAAAAATTTACAGAATCAAGAGAAAGGATTTATGAAACATTAATTTTTACATCATTTTTGTGTTA
>Ga0302268_1001169_pt1 | contig 15092 bp, 5 predicted proteins | sample III_Bog_E2_1_FD_194554 | JGI IMG/M metagenome (GOLD analysis project Ga0302268, IMG submission 194554) | Peat permafrost microbial communities from Stordalen Mire near Abisko, Sweden - III_Bog_E2_1 | ecosystem: Environmental > Terrestrial > Soil > Wetlands > Peat | place: Sweden: Abisko...
CTCCTTTTTAATTTAATTCTGGAGATCGTAGATTATTTGCTTTGATTCATCATACTTATTATAAACCCACTCAATTTATTCATTCCTCGTCTGAATTGTGTTATTCAGTTCCATACATTCTTGCGCCAAGTCTTATATTTGCTTTTTTAGTTGATTTATTTAATACCTGTGCTAAGCGACAATCTAATCATTTTTTTATTGATTTTTTTATATTATGCTTGCTATACTTTCCAGCTCATCTTCATAATCTAATTTTAACTTTTATCGCTATTGATGAATTCTTTGGATTTACCATGATTTTTTTTATACAACCTCTTTTGCCTATTGAAGCATTATTCTCAATTATGAGCATTGAGCTTCAGCATGCTGTGCTTTAGATTTCTAGCAATGCAATTTCTTCTCTAAATCCTCAATTTCTTTATGTCTTAAATGTCTACTATCTTAAAGCGCTGCCTACGCTTGTTGCTCTTTAAGCTTTATCTCTTAACTCAGCAGTTCAATTTTTTATTAAAGCTTATATTTTTCTTCTTAAAGTGCGTAAATTTATGATTTAGCATACTAATAATCGACAGATATTTCTTAAAATTATCTGGATAGAGTATTTTTATGATTATGCTAGAAAGATATTTCTTTTTGCATCATTTCTGAATCTGACTAGATCTTCTACAAAATTTCCTATTTCTTTTCTAATTCCTATTGCAAATTTTATATTTATTTTTTGGATTTGAATAATTTATCCTCAGCTTTTAATATTTAGAAATGATGTTAATCGATTTATCTTGCTAATTTACTGATTTCTTATTTGAGATTTTATTACTATATCCTTGAACATTCTTTTAATTATTTGAATTTAGCTTGAGAATCTTATATTTATTTATTCTTAGATTATACTTGCTTTGAAAGAGATTGAATTTCCTTTCTCAATAATTAATTAGAGTGACTTTAATTTTATAATTTAATTTTTAGTTAAATTTAATTTTAATAAAGTCGATGCATCTCTATTTATTTAAGATTAACTTCTTTTAATGTTCCCTCAAGATCAACCTTTAGTTTTTAAATTACCAATACATTTTAATTGCTTAAATTAATTAAACCTTCTCTTTCTTTTTAAGCTTCTTTACACTTCTATTGAATGGAAAGATAGTTTGATTTTAACCCTTATATTCTCTACTTTTATTTCTATAATTGTTACATTAGAGCATTATTTTAATGTTGCCACTTTATATTTTAATAAAAACATCTTTATAACTAATTTTGTTTCGAGGCAACCTATTATTTCAATGTATTTTCAATTTATTCTAGTTTTTTAATTTATTTGGAACGTTGATTCAGTATCTTTATTGACCGCTCTCTATCTTTATTATAACTCTTTTATTTCTATAATATCATCTGCTGGTTTGCCTTTTCAATGCCTTCATATTTACTCAATAAACTGCTTTACCATAATGTTAATTGATGAAGTTCACTTTACAACATTTTTATCTTATCAGTTGCTCTTTTTTAAGATTCCTGATAATTTTGATCTTTGGCCATCTTTTATTTTTAAAGCATTTTAATCTGTTATTAAAGCTGCTTTTCATTTTCTCTTTTCTGTGAAATGCAATTTTCCAAATCCTATATCATTCTATTTTTTTCAGAAATCACTAATTCAAAAGCATTTGATCTGTCTTTATATTCAATAATCTCTCTGCTCATTTTCTAGTTTGTTGTCCAGGCTTCTTCCAGGTCTTTTTGCAAGTTTTTCTCTTTTCTTTCGCTCACAATCATTTTTTCCTTCAATTTTTCAAATTAACAAATTTCACGAATTAATTTTTCATTTTTCATCTAAACCTCTCTTAATTGTTGTTGCATTTTCTTCTCTTTATTTTATGCGACCCTAATTTTGTCCCTCAGTATTTCATTTTATTCATAAACTTGCTAATTTTAACCATTGAATTGATTTTAAAAGATAGAGTTATGATTCATTGACATTGTACTGATAGAATTTTGGCTAATTTAGTGATCATTCATATGTAAAAAGGCCATGCTCTTCATTTTTTGCAAAGGATGGACGATTGAATGGATGGATATACTACCGCTTGATCTCACACTTTGAAGAAGTTCTTTCTATGAAATAACATGGAGAAATTAAAAATTACTGGAATACGATAACATAGAGGACTTATCATTGCTTTTTTTCAAAGGAACTATAGCTTTTTTGGCTATTTTTGTGGCGTCTAGTGTGCACATTCCAACCTGAATAGCACTATTTTTGGAGCGAGCCTCCACTAATACTTCTATCTTATTATAAACAATCTTACTAAAGATGGAGAATACTGGGATCGATTGAGGTCAAATTGGCACTCCCATAGTAACTATATCTTTTGATTTATTTCACAAACACTTTGAAAAATCGTCCGGGGAGCTGTTTAGCTTATTTTTTTGCCTTTATAAGGAAGGATTTACTGCTCTGGTTTCGGAGTTCTAAGACAATATCGCATGGAAACTTCATGATTAGATTCAATTGATGAAAAGTCAATATGACCCGAATTTGGTGGCTTTCAGTTTAACTACTTTCCTTCTTGCTCGTTAACATTATAACTTTGATTTATATTTTTCTATAGATCACATGATTATTTTTCAGTATAGAACAGAATATCAAGAGAAAAAATTACCAGCAATTAAAAATAATAAATCCTATTTTTTTGATGAAAAAATCTAGTCATAAAAAGGGTATTTCAAATGATTCATATAAATAAAATTGTGAACTAAAGGAAATACTAATCATATTTGAGGATTGTCCTTAATGGCTTTAAACTTTTTGATAGCGTCCATACTTTTCTATATAGCCGATTTAATACGATTTTGAAGATTTATTCCCTCCTTGTCTGTTTAACTTATTTACTTTAACTCGCTCTATTTTTCTGTAATATAGTTACTTTAATAGGGAATATTTTTCAAACTCTGAAATTTGTTATTGACCTGATAACTTTTCTGGGATGATGGAGTTATATTTTTACTTGGCGAGGTATGGTAAACTTAAGTATTTGGCTCTATCAATTTGCTTGATTTTGGCTGGTAATTTTTAGTTTTATTAACAGAAAATGGTTATTGAGAATTATCTTGCTTCTGAAATTGATTAAACAACTGAGGATTTTAAGATTTTACTTTTAGTTCAAAAGGAGGAGTGATAGTTTAAGGAGCTTCATTGGTAGCTTCATCGTTGTCTAATACATCCATAAACTCTTGCAATATTTTATCACTTTCACTATCAACGCTCATATTCACTTACTGATAATATTTTTATAAGGTTTTCTATTTTTTATTGGTGGGAGGAGAAATTGAAGTATTTTGTTGTCCTTTATTACTGCCAGTGACTTTCGATATCTCTTTGCTGGATTTTTAATTTGTGCTAATGAATGGTTGTTGTATGGCATTTTCACTTGATATATAAGGCTTAAAGATATTGGTAATCTCTCGAATGTAATTAGATCTTAATTTTTACCGATTGATGGTGGAATCCACCACGAAATTAAGATCAAGAAAATATTTGGCTCCATAATTTTGATCCATTCCAATATTTTTGAGTTGGAAATCAATTTTGATGAAGTTGTTTGCCAGGAAAGCTGAAAATTTGATGATTTGGTCTCTAAAATTCTCGATGAATTGATCATTGATATTAGAAATCCAAGTCTCTAATTTGATGGGAATGTACTAAAACAGAAAATGAATGCTGTCTTCTTCCTATAATACTGATTCAATCTTAATCATATTTTAATTTTTAAGCTTTCTTAGAGTTTTCATTTTTTCAAGCAATTTAGATCGTTATTGAGAATTTACTTGGTATATTTTACGAACGAGAACTCTGGTGTTTTAATTGGTGCAATTTTAGCATTCTCCGAATGGATAATTGTCCTACATTATCATGACTATTTGCTTTGGTGGCATTACAAATGCTTGTAATTTATCAATATAAAACCAATGAATTATTAATAAAGGGTTCGCAGATTATGTATAAATAAAAACACAATTATTTTAACATCAATCATTATAATATAGCAGAGGATTTGAATAAATATTGTTTTAATTTGAGTCAAGAGAATATTTAAAAGTAATCTATCGATATCAATTAATGAAATAACTAAACGTTATCTTTGGTAATGCACATTTAGTTGATTTTAATAGCTGTACTGACGCTGAAAATTATGGCAGACTTGAATTATGACTGAGTTTAGTTTTCATTCGATCGATGATAAAAGAAGGAATTTTTCTTTTTCCTTCTTTTATTCGCATTGATTTGAAATTTGAAAATGCTGTCGTTTTAATACAGCCTGAACTTAAAGATGCCATTAATTTAACTGAAGATGGAGACAGGGGTTGAGTTAAACAGGTTTGGGTTTTATTCTTCTCGAGTTTTTTCCACAAAATTGGACTTGGATTTTTATTTTATTCTTTAGTCGGTTTTAAGTGCTATTCTTCTTGAAAAATAGTACTTCTCACAGATTAAACTAAAATTTAGCAGTTCATCTTACGATTTGCTTTTTTACTTTCCTGCTTGATAATTTCCTAGAAAGTCAACTGTTTTTTCACTGTTGTACTATTGTTATCTTCCATATTCTTTGATACAAAAGTCTTTTCTTGAGTATGAGACCGTTCTTTGCTTTGTGATTTTAGAATTGAAGTATAATTAGGAATGGCTCTCGCTAATGGCAATGTTTTTTAAAAATATTTTTTGAGGGATCCTTTGAAATTATTTTATTTCTGTTTTTCTGACGATGTTCCACCATTATTTTATGCAGTAGATAGAAAATGTGTTTGTTGAATTTCTTTTATAGATGCTTTCTTTTCCAAACTATATTGACTATCATTATTATTCTCCTTAAAACATTACTATTAGCCCATAAAATATTATCTTCGTATCGAATCAATCTGTTATCTTTTACAATGAGTAATTACAAAGAAAAAATTAGTATCCAAATTCTTTACTTTCACTTCAAATTACTCTTGAAATAAAATCAACTCTTTACTGAGAAATTAAAACTGAAATCCTAAAATGTTCTGTAAATTTTATTATATCGATTTTGCATTTTCTTCAAATTTTAATTCCGAAGCTGCGGTCATTTGAATGAATAATTGAGTGAGTAAAATATCCATTTGTGGGAAATTCATCATTTACTCAACAATCAATTTATCTTTTAATGGACCTTCCCAAAGTTTATTTAAAAATTTAAGTAAATAAGTTTTAATTTCCTCTTCAGAAAGTTAAAGGGCTTTTTTTTATAACTCTATACTGCTGTTGATAATGTAAGCAACAAGCTTTTCGTAGACCTATATACTTTTTTAGTTGCTATCTTTCTCAAAAATAAAATACAGGACACAGTAATACATTAATTTGTGGTAAATGTGAGCCTCTTGGCTCATGGCGATTGTGTAAGCATCTAATTCAAAATCTTTGATGTCTGTGTGTATTTCCATTAATTTTTAAGATATTCTGAATATAGATGGAAGCGAAATTTTTTCCTGCAACTCGTCAAGATTTTACTTTCTCATCAAAAAGTGTTGTTGTTGCTTTTCTAGATTCATTGACAAGGTAAGACTCATGATGTCGTTTTTTGAACTTGAATTAAATATATTATTGTGGCCAGCAGATTTAGTCATTTCAATTAAAATCAATTTTATTGGCAGTTTTTCATCAAAGTAAAATTTAAAATATATGCGAAAAATGGTAATTTATTAATAATGGAGAATCATTCAAATCAAAGGTAAGCACTGCTACTAAATTTGAGGTTGAGTCGTTATAAATTTAGCCTTTCGATTTCTTCGTTATTTTATTGAATGACTTAGCAGTGTTTGGCTAGTTCTTCAGTGAGTATATTATTGAATTAGCAAAGTCTTCTATTTTCCTCCTAAATAAATTGAAGATGATGTTCTAATTTTAAGTACTGACTTTCTTTTGATATTCTTTAATGCAACTGAATCTTTAGTTCTAATATGCTGTTTTTAAGTTTATCGATTTATTCAATTAGTTTTTAGTGGAAGTGCTCATCTGCTGGTTAAATTTTGAACAGCAATAAAATTTGTTTATACTATTCATCATAATTGGGAACAATAGTCGATGCACTATCTTCCTTTTTAAAAATTAACTATGAATCATCAAAGTGGTCAATAAGGACATCCATAATATTTGATTGAATCTATAAATTAAAAGTATTCTTTAGGGTCCCGACTATGTATTCAGATTTAATCTTTTCCTCTCGATATAATTTAATCTATTCAGATAGCTCTTTGATTTATTGTGAGAAAAATGAAATTTGTTTGTCCTTTTAAATCAAATGAAACTTTAACTCCATTATTAGGTTTTTCATCACTGAGTTTTCCATCTTTATTTTTTATTTTTATTCGTTATAGTTTAAATTTTATTTTTGACACATGTTGGATGTTAATATCCCACTTTCTTCCATCATTTCAAATAATTTATAAATTGTTTTCTATTATTGCTTAGACTTTTCTATAATGTCAGATCCTTAGGTTTTTAATTTCATTTGGAATTTTAAAAGATTTTAACAGTTCTATTGCTACTAATTGATGAAGTTAGTGTTTTAATCACTTACATATTTTTCAGCTTCCAAATCCCATGATTTTCTAATCATCTTTTTGTCCTTGGCAAGAGTAGAAAAAGTATATTTTGTCAGCGGCTGACTATACCTTTCCGAAGAAAGATGACTAAAGGTTCTCTACCTAACAAAATCATGTTAATTTCCCGTCCTTTTAAACTTGCATCTATCACTTCGATTGAAACTTTTGTTCCCGTTATTCTTCAATTTCTCAGGTATTTTGTCCAAATGGAGAGGTTCTATTACTTTTTAGTTGCAGTTAATCTTTCTAAAGTGATACTCATAAGTTTTTGCCTTCGAAGTCTTATCTGACATCGTTTAGAAATGTATATAAACTATACAAATTCATCAATAATATGAATTAGCCGATACAGTTAAATTAGTAAAAAAAAGAAGATGTTTATAACAAAATTTTTAATCACAAATTCTGATTTTGGATATTGGTCAGTTGAATGTTGACCTGCTCTACTGATAGTTTAGAATCTACTCTCTCGATTTCAACGTTTTGATGGTACTCGTTTTGATTAATATTCTCGTTTACCATCTATTGCTGCTGAGATATTTCTGGATATTGCGGATTCGATTGAGGTGGGTAGTTTTACATTTGGTTTGGCATATACACGGTATTCGTATAAGTTTTTTTTACCATAGTCGTAGCCATTGGATAGGCTGGTGATACATAAGTTGGTAGGTAATTATTGTTATAGTTTTCTATGTTTTAAACATTCTTAGGATATGATGGGGAATTATTAAAGGACACATTTAAACTCATCCTAGCTGACTGTCTAGCAATCTCTTCTTCTTTTTGCTCATTTTTTGCCTTTTCCTATTTTTTAAATTGGCATTCGTAGTAGATCGCCTCAATAAAGCAAAAGAGTAGAAATGCTACAATCAATGGAGATATTCCAGTCAGTAAAACACAAACTGCACATTCGACGCAGCCCCATATAAATGTATTCGAAGTGGTCGATGTATTAACAGATTTATTGCCATAACCATCGATCGTGACTGTTGTTATTTCATACTCAGGCAATTAAGTAACATGGCTTAAGCAAGCCATTGCTAGACCAATTTGTTTCTGTAGACGCTTACACCAAATTCTCCAAAATCCATTAAAATACTTGGCTAAGAGCCTAAACAAAAATACCAATCCAATAGCTATGAGGTTGAGTATAGCTGTAGCAAAAAAATACTCGTATCCTTTTATTTTTTAAATTCCTAACACCATGAAAAGTACGATTCCTCCAATATACCCTATGAGCCTGCACATCTTATTTTTTTGAACTTATATACTGATTAGATAAACTTCAATATATTCAAAATAAAATAATCTCTCTTTAGTATTTAATAGTAATAAAGAATTCATAGAGGTTAATGAGATTGATTATCAAAAATGTAATCCAAAAGTATATTAAAGTTGTTTGCAACTTTATTTACTTTGTTTGTTTGAGATGAGAGGTTTGCCATTTTTTGGTACAATCATTTTTACTTTTTCATCTTTGGTTACCATTAATTTTTATATTGGATTTATTAATGGCTTTCCGGGAAAACTATGATTTGTGTGAATTTTTAATTTTGGTAAGCACTTCTATCTCTTTTTTTAAAGAATGGTTAAAGAAGCATAGGCGTTTCGGTCATGTTATGAATTTTTATACTGAATTTATTGCTATGCTTTATCATGATTGAATTTAATAGTTTTACTCTTTGTCTCTTGTAGTTTCTAAAGGTTTCCTCTCAAGTTATGTTGGGTATAGGAGTCAAAATAATCTGTATTTATATTGTATTTTTGTTTTGGAGATTAATGCTGTTCTGGATTACTCTTTTTCTTGCAAAGATTCATATACTCAGTCGAAGATGTTGAATATGATTTATGCTAAGGTCTACTTGTGTTAAAAAAGTGTGCTAATTTTTGACTTTTAGGAATCATTAACTTTTTCCTACTTACTGAACAATCAGAAATGTAAGTTGATCTCGATGATTTTTGAGAAGAATTTTTGCCAGCACCAGCGAGATTCAACATACCCTAATTACTTTCTAAAGGAATATAGCTGAAACTGGCCTTGTCACTGCTTATATTTTTCATTCCGCTGAGAAAAACTAATTAATTTTATGAAGCCCGTTATTTTACAGATCGAATAAGTGTTAATAATAGAAATTTGTAAAATATTTATAATTTGAAGTATCATCCTCGACTTGAGGTCTGCAAACCAATTAACACTTTGAATTTTTCCTGAAATGATAAAATAAATAAATAAGCCAACAATTCTTGCTGCTATAATAAAGGATCTAAATTGTTTTAAATATTAGAGGATACATGAATGATAATCTGATTAAGTAAGATAATATTTCTTTGTTTAATAATAATGAGGGGAGAGGATTATTCAGATAGTCGCAGCAAGAAGAAAGGAACAAAAAAGAATAGTGTCAATGTTCCACTATCCGACTTGGGCTTTAAAGCAAAGGTTTACTCAGGAATTTAAACTGAGTATACTCGCAGACGAGTTAGATATAAAGCTGCCAGGTGAGACATTCATAAATATAGATACGGAATCGAAAATAGCAAGGAGTGCTTCATGGGTAGACTAAATTTCATGATTGACCCCACTACATTCGCTTACGACGAACTAGCCGATCTTCCCAATTTCAAAGGGATTAAGAATAATGAATGGGATAAGATAAAAAAGATTATTTATCACAGTCGAGATCAGCTAAGATGCGCCATTTGTCTATAAAAAGATTTTAATGCTCCTCAAATGACTAGTTGCGGGCATGTATTCTGCTGGCATTGCATCCTTATGCATCATTTTAAATGTACATATCTTTTAAGTAAGCTCTTAAGGCAAATAATTGTCCCGTTTGTAATGAAACCTATAGCATTGAAAATATAGTGACTTGCCAACCGATTTTTGACAGATCTTTCAAATAAATTGAAGAGAATAAAATAAAATTTAGTCTCAAATATAAAAAGGAGGGCTAAAAGCAAATTTATAATACAACAACTCACGAAGAAGATATTGATTTTGCGAAAATAATCAAAATCACTAGTGAGAAGGTGGCAGAAATATTTTCTAAAGAGAGAGATTAAATTATGAACTACTTAAACAATTGTGACGACTAGTAAATTAAAAAATAGATGGAGAAGATTGTGAATTTGGTTTGGTAAAAAATATAAAAAGCAAACAATCAGGTGGGAATCAAGGAATATAAGTTGCACAAGAACTAAAAAAAAGTTGATGGGTTGATTTTCTCAACAGCTGAATAAAAAGCTAATAGTGTTCATTTTTATCAATAGGCTAGTGGCAAATTAATATATTTACATCCTCTTTGCGACAAATACCTCCGCAAAAGTTTAAAAGAACTGCCTCTTGTCCTATAATAATAAATACTCTATTGGGAAGAGATGGAATATAACATTTAGGCTATGAGGAGATACAAATGCCTTAACCATATTATTGTCAACCAAGAGATAGATATGATCATTATTTCTATGAAGAATTTAATAAGTGAGGAGCAAAATAAATAATTTTAGACTGAATTTGAGAACGTTAAAATTAAAAAGAAGGATTAAATGGAAAGGGAAGAAAGGTAATCTGAACGCTTGCAAATCGTCTATTAACAGGAAAAGGAATATTTACAAAAACTAAAAAAAATGTAAGAATCTGAGTTCTACGATATCAAAGTACCAACAACCATCAATCCAAGTGAACTAGAGGATGTCAATTATTTCCCCTCTCTTATTCAAACAAAATCATCTCCTCCTTAATTCAGCACCTATATTCCACCAGTGCCAAGAAATAGATAGAATTAAAAAGAAAAAGAAAAAAAGCCTGCATTGGTATTGCATGAGGGTGATTTCCCTGAACTTTATCCAAATATACTACGAGTTCATTCCTAATCAGTTCAATCTCATTTCATATCCCCAATTTAAATACCCCCAAAAAAGTAATAGCTACCGCCACCGAAACAGCCTCTTCAATTATCAAAGGAATAATAATTTCCCGGAATAAACCCTTCTTTAAAAAAGACTGAATAAACTCCGAAAGTATCAAAGAAATCCAACCGTGGAAAGAAATAAAAATTTGTAAACGTAACTGATCAATTTTTCAAAAGACAGTAAGATGATAACAATATTTGATTTGTTTCTCAAGATATTTAAGATAGATATTATCTTTAATCACCTTTCAAATAAAACTTTGTACTTTAAATTCAATAAATTGTCGGATTTTATTATTATCTTGCCAATGAAGTAGTCCTATTACTAGGGAGAGAGTTATATACCCATACCCTTAAATATCTCGAGCAATTTTCGCTTTGAAATTATACCTCTTGGAGCAGTGGAGTGCAGAGCAGCTTATAAATTAGTTTCCAATTTAGAAATAAGTTCATTTCCACGGGTAACTATTTCTGCTTTATTTTTAGGTAATTAATATTACCCTACTTGATTTGTAATAATAGATTTAACTATCTATCTAATATTTTAGTTGTTTGGATCACAGTACACCTATTCACAATCGTTGGGTTAAATCAAGTATCTACTTACTAAGCGAGCATCATCATCTTTAAGTCCAAATATTTAATTTTTCAGGATGGCTTCTACCTAACACATTGTTATGTACTGTCTTGTCCATGATTTATCTTATTAGGTCAATTCATTTTTCTAAGCATAATCGAAATATTTTCGAATCTATTCAATAGAAATGCCAAATCCGATAAATCTGTATTTAAGCGTTTAAAAGAGATCCGAAACATCTTTGAAATCAACCTTTTTCGATCTAGTGGCTTATGCATTATTTCTCTTATCGGCTGTATATTGCTCTCTCTTTTTTTAAGGAACCTTTCCGACATTAATACTTTTAGTCATAATATCGCTCGCATTTCTGTATCCCTGATCTAAGGATCCTTTTCGACTGTTTGCAATAATGCTCCTAGTTTAACACTCTTCTTATTATTGTTGTTGCGAAGGTATCTTTGAATTATGCCTGCTTGCGTTATATTTGATCACAGTCGAATTCATAGAATATTCGAGAACGATATCTTTTTAACTTTATTATTTGCTACCAAGGAGAAACATATTGCAATTTATATCGTCTAAGGGTTTCCAATTGCTATATAGGGTTGTGAGATATGCGATTTAATGTTACAATTTATTGATTCTATCAGACTTCTCAGCAAGTTGATTATTAAATATGTTTATTTCAGTATTAAATATTTTGTCATTGCTTCCCTTTAATTTTTTAACCTAACTATCAAAGAAATAACAGAGATTATCTTTTTATTTTTTTAATTAATTGAGTTCATTTATCATATCTAGCTTTTCCTTTTCCATTTGTTTTATTTTTCGAAGAGCTCCATGCTCCAAATTGCCTTTCTCAATCAGTAATTTATCTAAAAATTTAATCTTTTTATCTTTTTCTTCAACACTATTCTGCACAATCTTTAGCTTACTCTTAATTTGACTCAAATATTCATTCAACCTTTAATTTTATTCTTGAAGTTATAACTTTAGCTTTTTATGGACTTACAATTATTACTCGACAAGAGTTGTTATAGTATTATGCTGCAGTTGTTTTACCTCCTCGTAAGATTACGACAAACGCTTTTTCAATCGCTCATTTTCAGTTTACAATGCAGCAATATATTTAGCGTCCTCTTTTGGTTTTGACAGTTTCAATTATTGAGTCAACTTATCATATTGACAACACTTCTATTAATATTCTTAATTAAAATAATTGTACTTTCTTTCATCTTCCAATATTAAACTTTTAAACCTCGAACCATGTTGACATTACTACCACTCCAATACGCCTATTTTTAGAATTGAACACCAATATTTTTTGTTTCTTCATTTAACTTGAGTCGCATATCTTCTATTTTACCTTTTTGTAGACTTAATTTTTCTAAAAGTTTATTTATCTCAGTCTTCAGCTGCATATTTTCTTATAAAAGCTGCTATTTTTCCTTAAAAATTTTGGTGTAACCAGTTTTGCACAAATGAAATTCATCGCCATTTCCACTGATTTTGAAGCAGTTTCTTTCACTCATTCGTTTGTTTGCCAATATGCCTCCATACATGTTCTCAATAAACTCTATCTTATTAATATTCCTCGAGTTTCCAGAAAGCGGTCTGTTTTTCTCAGCACTTGGCTTGGCACTCACAGCCCTGCCTCTTTTAATTTTTTTATCGCTTTAAGCCATTAAACTAAATAAAAATATAACTTGTAATTCTTAATATCTTAAACATAAAAATAAAATGAATATCATTATTCGTCATCATCTTCCATGGAAGTTGCTTTGATTTTCTTCAGTAATTACCGCAAGCGATTTCTGATCCACTGGTCCCAAAGATGCATGGGAATTCTCTTTTCAATAATTTATTTATAGTACGGTTTAATATCAATGTTTAGCAGCTATTCACAATCCTCCTTGATCTTCACCGACTGAGAAGTCTAAATAAACTTTAAAATACGAGAATGAAATGAGAGAAATAAGGATCTAGATTCATTTTTCGAATAGGACTCAAAGGTTCTCCATTATGCTGCCGTTACATACTGCTGAATTACGATTCATAACTAGTAAAATTTTCATTGAAAGGCATATCATCTTCTAGTCTGATATTTTTCTTCATACTTTATCCAAACTGTGATTAAAATTCAATGTCGTTTTAAAGGTAAGTGTCTAGAGACGCAATGTTCTCAGTTTAACAGCTATTTTTATAAGTTTTTATCTCATTTTATAATCTCTTTATGAATTCCATCTTCTCTTCAAGAGTTTCCTCTAAACTAATATTGTATCTGTTCAGATCATTCCATTTCTGCTCATCGTTTTTAATAGTTTTCTAGTTAATTTCAAGAAGACTCCTGAGATTTTCTATTTACTATAACTGTTATTTGTTAATACCTCAATTAAATAAATAAATACTTCTCTCATGCTTAATTTGGTCAAACAAAATCTATTTTTAATTTGACATTTTTGAAATTAGATTTTTGTCGTTCTCTTGCTACCACTCAATGTCCTTTAAAGAATTAATCAATCCATTCTTTTAGTATTTAAACTCCTTTTCCTGATTTTAAAGCCTATCATTCACCTTTGTATATTAATGCTTTAGTTTTTAATACTACTACTCATGGGCCTTAATTTTTTTCTTTATTAATGTTTGGGTACTTCGAGGTGATTGAGGACTTCTTGAAGATTATCCATAGACATAGATTTGTACTAAAGTTCGTCATTTAATTCTGCAATTTGTTCTTCATAGTCTTATCTCATTTGTTTCCAACTATCTAAGAAGCTGTCTAAATCGAACAAATATTACTCCATTTGACTGCTATATTTTTGATTAGTTCGTTTTAATTGCTGAATTTATTGTTGATATCCAATAAAAAGGAAGCTCCCATCTATCTGAGTTCACTTTAGTTGAGTTGATACCTTTCTCTGTTGATGATAACTTGTAACTCCTCTTTGAGACCAGTGATGAAATGAGCCTGTGTGTCGTCTTGCATGTGGATGGTCATTGTTGTCAAACTGTATTTTATAATTATGTTGTAATAATGACGATATTGATTTGATTTTACGTTATCAAATCAAAGCTTACACCCTATTTATGCATATAATGTTCCTTCCTTTATTTGGATTATTATCTTTGCAGCAATACGTCAATTTTTAATAATTTTCTCATTGATAGAATTATTATCACGAGTATTTTATCTTTGAAAAAAATATATGCTCCTCCTTGTATTTTATTAAAGAAATTTTTTATTAAATGCGATGAAAACAACAATTATAAAAACAAAGCTAATTTATGCTTCTTTTCCCATTCTAATCGATTGAAAGGTCACCAAATGTATTGTATATATTTCTTCAATTCAATAGTCTCACTACTAATATACTGAATCTTGATATTAAACAATCAAATGCATTTTTTGTTTATTTTTTTCAAATTGCTTTATTTATAAAGAGAAGATTATGCTAATTCATTTTTATTCATGCATTTTAAAATATCCTTTTTAATTCCATTTCTGTTATTTGCTGAATGGAAAGATATATGTTTATTAATTTATGAGCATTTCCAAATTAAGATTCGTCAAACAACTCTTCATAAACGGGAAGTTCGTGGACAGTGCTAAAAATCAGACCTTTGATGTCATCAATCCATGCGACTAATCTGTTTTGGCCACCATCCAAAAGGGCTCTTCTTTGGACATTGACATTGCAGTCAAAGCCGCTCGAGAGGCCTTTGAGAAAGGTCCCTGGGCAAGAATGGATCCCTATGATCGGTCTCGGTGCATCTTTAAACTGGCTGATCTCATTGAGAAACACTCTGATGAATTGGCAGCTATTGAGGCTGTGAACAATGGTAAGCCAGTGAAAATTGCAAAGGCTTTCGATCTGCCTATGGCATACAAATGCTACAGATACTTTGCTGGATGGGTGGATAAGATTAAAGGACATACCAGCCCAATGGATGGACCCTTTAATCTTTCTACACGAAAAGAGCCAGTTGGA
>Ga0302268_1001175_pt1 | contig 15055 bp, 12 predicted proteins | sample III_Bog_E2_1_FD_194554 | JGI IMG/M metagenome (GOLD analysis project Ga0302268, IMG submission 194554) | Peat permafrost microbial communities from Stordalen Mire near Abisko, Sweden - III_Bog_E2_1 | ecosystem: Environmental > Terrestrial > Soil > Wetlands > Peat | place: Sweden: Abisko...
TAAAAATAATAATAAATACTTGTAAGTCATATAATAAGCTAAAGATCATGATCATTATTAAAATCAAATAAATACAAACATCATTGTCCTTTGTTTTTCGTTAACCATTTCTAAAATCTTTCTTCAATGATATAATAAGTCCCTTTATAAAAAGGAATTTCTTCAGGAAATTATAAGCGTTAATTTTTAAGGAAACATTATCTTTGAAACTAAAGTTTGTATCGATGATTTTATTTTTATTTGTATTTATCAGCTTTTCTGGAAAAGTAAAGATCCGAATAATCCAACGATTCTTTTCGACTTCGACTAAATTACCAATGGTAACATCTTGAAAGAGTGGCAAATTTTTTGACACAATCGAGCAGTATAAAGGTTACTCTCAATAACATACTAATTTTATCAACTCTAGAATAAAATTATTTTTAACTTTATTATAATCCTTGTGACCTCTGGAAACAGTAATTAGCATCAATATACCGAAGATAATCTTCATAACGCTTGATATACTGCTTGTGGCAATTTGTTTCATCAATTTCTTATGGTGATCTTTTAACATTATTTTTAGTTAAATATTGTTAATTGCTGACTGCCCAAGCTTTATACTAAGCAATAAATTTGGTGACTTCTTGTAAAAACTTTAGTTATCTTTGTTAAGGTGTTTAATAATTTTAGATTTCTTCAGAATAGCAGATGCCCATGTATCGACTACTCCCGGTAAAATATAAAATATATAAAGAGTTCTAAATAGCAAACCTCTATCCCTAAATCGATAAATTATTTTGTTGGCTTGGGTTATAAAAGTTGAAGAACAACACAGATAACGGCTTATAGAGGATCGATGGTTAATATAATGATGTTTCTTATAATTAATTTTCCGCGATAAATGATCAATAGGGTCCGCTGAGATCTGCTTGGCGATTAATGTATTATATTTTTTCATCAAGCGACATTTCACTATTATCGACATCTTTGCGAACTTGTTTCCACCTGGCATGCTCCAGTGTAGCAGCTGTCATATGCAAGCCAATCCAAGTCGTATTCTTAACAACTTATTTAATAACTTTGACGGGTAGAGACTCTGATACATTTCTAAATGATTGCTCAATATTTTTTATCATTCGAGGAGCGGTGTGAACACTTGATGGTGCTTTTATGGAAATAGAGTCGTTTGAAGTAAACGATGGCCGAGGTGTTTTGATTGACTACTTTCGATTTGTAAGTGTAGACAATCCTGTATATCTACGCTTTGTAGGTTTATCCATCTCCTCTTGAAGTATTATTTTAATTATAATAAAAATAGTTCTTGTAAGTATAAAAAGTTAGAATTTGATGATTTATTTGCTTCTTGTTTTATCCTCTTGGAGAGTTCCTTGATATCTATCTTCTAGAATGGAATTATTTATATAATCCCCAAAAAGGGGTATCAATATAGAATCAAACAATATAAATAGCAACTCTCTTTATGGGAATTGGAATTAAAAAAGAACCATTTTGCGAAACATACAATACGCCCGATGAAATCAATCAAGACGATAGTCACGTTGTATGAGCTACCTTATTGGCGGCCAAATTCATTTGATTTATTTAAATAACCTAACCTTTCAAACTTCATGATCGAATTGTTTTAGCAAACTTTGTGTTAAATTTTGTTAATAAATCAAAATTTTAGGCAAAGGATCATTTCAATCAATTTCTTCCAAAAATGGGGCTAAAACGCTAATTGACTAATTTTATTTTGCGAATTGTTTTGATAACAGAACGGTAAAAGTTAGCTTAACTTCTCGATGTGTCAAATACTCTAAGTAAACCCTGTACTCGTATTTATCCACAATCCATTGCGATTACAATCGATGCTTTACTTCAATTATTTCTCCATTATAATGATTGCGAGAACTGAGGCGCTAAGTACTGGTGTCATGGAGATTTTTTCCATCGAATACAGTCAATAAGACAGTATCGGCTATTGCTCCTTGACTATCGTTAATGGTTTAATAAACAATATTGAAGATGTAAGCGTTTTGGTTATCAATTTGATAGGTACAATTAACAAGTCGAAATTCCTTTGTGGTTTGATTAATCTGTTCGCGACAAGGAAAAGAACCTTAAAACACGTTGACTGTAGATTTTTATTGAGGCTACAAGCATACAAAAGCTTGTAGTAATGCGAAGAAAAGGAGATAATAAGTTGTTAGCTTCATTTCTTGTACTATTAAATATTATAATTAAATGAATTTTTAAAAATTAAAATAAAACTAATATTCCTTGAATTGAATTCGGTTTCTCTTTTCTTTTATCGGTCTTGGAGGTTCCTTTATATCTATCTTATAACATTGTAGCCTTGATATAATCCAAAAAGGAACAATATAGAATCAAACAATGCAAATAGGAACTAACTTCGTGAAATATACTATTTAAAGAAAAAAATAAAAATAAAAATTTGAGCCAATAATGTAAATAAAGAACCCGAAATCAATTAATTTCGTTAAGTTAAGTTTCCATCTTGCAAAAAAGAAACTGCTTCTTGATTGTTTTTCATATTACATAGCTATTATTTTATGACCACAGTAAAGAGATAGCTTTTTAATATTTCATCAACATTTTTAGGTATTTGTTTTTTACCTTTAACTTTACTATATGATGCTATACTCACTCCCAGAGAGACCACTCTTACCCAAACCAAGAAATTATAGAGCCAAACCCCATAAAACCATTTATTTAAATTATTCATTAATATCATCTGGTGGTATATTTGATACACATTACATCCATATTTTCACACCTAATGTCATTGGTAGTATTAATTTTGAAAGATGATTAAAGCCATCAGTAATGACCCGATTTTATAATTTACATGTATAAATTGCCAGCAAAACCAATGCATCTCCAGTATATGAACACCCTAGATAAATCCAAAGCAAAAATTGACCTAAATCACTTTTATCTAAAGAAGGAAGTTCTTTTAAAGTAAAAATGATAACTGTTGTTAAAAGCGATGACAAAGAGAAGATAAGTGCTACTAGTTTGACTCCTAAAACTGGTAAATAATTACAACATTTTTAGCAGTATTTTAGGTTTTGTGACATGATTATTCCAGTTACTGTAATTCTGAGTTTTTAGCTCTAGAATTTTATTATTATAAGAAAATTATAGCACTATCGTAGTGATATGTGAAGCATTATTCTATTATATTCTATTAAAATTAATTCTTTAAGAATAATGCTTATTATTCATTTTTTTTATTAATATATTTTGATTTGCGTAAATCTCTAAATAATTTTTAACGGTTCTTTTTTTTAAATTTAGTTTATCCCTATTGAGGTATACAATATAAAACCTTGCAATGCAAATAACAACGTACTTCGTGGAGTAAAATTAGTAAATAAATAATGAATCATACAAGACATAAATCATGAAAAAATTCACTTTTCAGTTTGAAATAAAGCTTCTCGATTTGATTTCATAAGCGAATCATAATATCTGTTTTCCATTTAAATTATAACTTTTCTATCGTTCACTTAGTTTTAATTTTTATCTTTTAATTCATCACTGTTTTTTTGTTTGGGAATCTAGCTTGAATTTTTATCTTTTAATTCATCACTGTTTTTTTGGTTGTTTATCTAGCTTGAATTTTTATCTTTTAATTCATCACTGTTATTTTGTTTGGTTATCGAGCTTGATTGTTACTTGTATTTGTCAAATTATTTTTCGGCTATTTCTATGCTAATCATCACTATTCTTGTTAGTACTGCACCAAACCCAACAAAATAGGTAATACTAAATTGGATTAACCAATCGTTACATTTGCTAAAGTCTAAGAATACGAAGATAATAATTCCAGGCACCATTTCTATTATTTTTACTATCGAAAAAAGTAATGGTATCCAATACAAACAGCATTAACAGCAATCATCTATTAGCTGATAATCGAAACAGCATCGACAACCTGTTATTACGCAGCATCGAATTAATACTGCTGAGAGAAATAAAAGTGTGGAAGAACCATTAATATAAAGCCACATACGATACATATGCAATTTATTGAGACATTATGATGAATTTCCGAAAGCAAGGGCAAAACAGATTATCCATGATATTCCAAAAAAGAGATTCAAAGTATCTTTTGTTTCTTAATATACTTTCCTGATAAAACTTGAGAATTTCTTTTTTTCATGTTAATCAATCATTTGTGTATCGTACTTTTTAAAATTATAATTAATTAGCTCTTGTTGAAGTTAATAAAAATATTTTTTTAAATACTAAATGTTATCCATGTTCTTCTTCTATCCTTCTGGGAGAGTTCCTTGATATATATCTTCATGGAATTATTGATACAATCCCCAAAAAGGGGGATAAATATAGATCCTTCCAATGCAAATAGAACTCACTTGGTGGGAATGCAAATCAAAAGAAAAAGACATATAAGATAAAAAACAATTCTATTTATTTAATATAATTTCTACAACTACATTACATCATAGGAATGAATCATGAATATCAAAATGTCAATCCGTTTGTGTTTTCTTTAAGTTGATCTGGTACAATCAAACAGTTCGGCAGATCATGCTGTAGTTTTTACATAGTTGGGAATGAAATTTCAACCAGTTGTCCCATCGGGTATCTACAAATCGGACACTATTTAATCTTTATATCTCTCTCGCATTTGTAACAAATAGTTGATCCGCAGCATTAATGGAATTTTAAATTTTTACTTTCAAGGCACACACAACATTATTTTTCCATTTTTTTAAATGTATTACCTTTTCCAAAGTACTGCTATAAAATCTTTTCTTCTTTCATCCAATTGTTGGCAAATGTAGGAAATTACCACCTTTTGATAAGTTAATTAATAATTTTTTAGTATCCAACTTTGACTTCCAATAAAATTACCATCCATTTTGTTTCCATCTCATTAGCAATAAATTTCAATGGTTTTAAACACAATTCCAGAAGTTCAAGGTCTTATTTGTCTTTTTTAAGGAAATTTAATTGAATTGCATGCGCTTGAAAATAAACCTGTATAATTGGTCGCTTAAAGCAAATGAGATCAAGAAGATTTTCTTTTTCTTTTTGACTAAAACTCAAATTTTAGGTCTCAGGAACTTTTATTCCTTTTTTCTTTTCTTTTTTTTTGGCCTGTTGACGTTAATAACGATTGCGGGGTTCCATTTTTATCTTCTATTTTAAATACTTTTTAAATTATAATAATCTAATTTTTGTATCAAAATAAATAATTTTTCCTTTAATTAATTTGCTTCTTGTTTTATCCGTCTTGGAGAGTTCCTTGATATCTGTCTTATAACATGAAATTATTGATATAATTCCCAAAAAAGGTATGAATATTGCAATGTATATAGCAATTCACTTCGTAAGATGAAAATATAAAAAAATGGGATAAATAAGATATTAATTAATGATTAATGCAAAAAGTATTACAATTTAATGGCACCATATCATTTGCTTTTCAAATGGCTGGAGTATATTCTACGAAATTATCCTTCAGTTCTACATAGAGGACATGAAATGAGTCTTTTTGCATCTCTTTAACAAACACATAAATGGCCACAGTTTATATTGCAATGCGTAGCTTATGCATCTAAACAAATTTTACATATCCCAAAATTTTCATCTCGAAGAACTTCCTTTTTTAATTACCGAATTTATCTTGATTGTTGTAAGAGACAAAGGTAAAGAAATACATCCTTTGATTAGCACTTCCACATAAACTGTTCAAACATGAGTTAAAAAGCATTTGGAGGTAAATCTGAACAAAATTAATAACAATTTTTTGATGTTACTTTTTAAAATTATCTTAAATTTTTTTGACTCACTTGTTTTTGCGCTAATTTTGAATTAAGAATTTAAGCAACATATTTTTTCTTTTATTACTATTTGCTTTAAGCACTCATATATCTATTTCTGAACCTCAACATTTATTAAATTTTTTTCTATTCATATTCCGTGAGAGTGCTGTACCTCTAGATTTAGTTTTGCAAATCTTGTCTTTTTGCTAAGGCCTGTTAAAATTTAGGTAAACGAAAATCTAAATGACCTCTACCAGAACTACCAAAGATTCCCATAGTGCGCTTGTACTATACTATTTATTAATAATAATAATAAACTGATTCTTAAAGATTATAGTAAAAATTCTAAATTTTTCAATCACAAAAGATATTCATTCTTCTTTTATCCCTCGAAGGGAGCCCCTTTATATCTATCTTATAACATTGTAGTATTACTATAATCCCCAAAATATGTATTAATAAAGAGTCTTACAATGTAAATAGGTTCATTTTGTGGAATGAAAATAAATTCGGCTAATAATCACAATTTCAACATAAATTCTTAGCAGATCATCAATAATAACCATTCAAATCATTGCGCATGAATTCGTACGACCGAGGTTTGGAATTAATTAATTCAATTTTCTGTTGAAATTGTCTATTTGTTCTAAAACAACTTTGCGTGTTTCAGTAAACCCTTGTAAATCAGTATTTTCCGTAGTTATTTCTCCTTTTTGTAATTATTCCAGGGAACAATTCCAACCAGGGGTTCCAACTTTTCTTATCACTCCAAATGGCTCCATGTCATCACAATCGATTAAAAAAAGTTTGACAACTGATTCCTTTCTGATAAAAACAAAATTTTAAGGTTTAATGTCACAATGGGCAATCTTAAGAGTTTGTAGCATAACCTGAATTCTTGACAATTAATCTAAACAGTTTGTAAAACATTCAAAGTCTTTATTATATGTCATCGAATCATATTTAATTTAAAGGCCTTAATTTAGATGCTGTCGTAATGAAACACCACCTTCCATTTTTATCCAACCTTCATTATAGTTATATTCCACAATTTTAATTCCGATTCCGAATTTATAGGCTTTGAGAAAGTTATCAATTGCTTTTTTTGTTAGATTTCTTTTTGTATAGATTTTTAAACCAAATCCCACTTGTTAAGAACTGACGGCTTTAGTCATACCTTTGTTAGTGTAGGAGTATTTTTTGATCATATTATACTTTTTTTGTCTTGGTAAAATTATAATAATACTTTTTGTAGTGTTCAGGAAAAAAAATTTTTTTGAATTGGAATTAGAGATCAATGTTTTCGGAAATTTATCCGTCTTGGAGAGTTTCTTTATATCGATCTTAGAACAGTGTATTATTGATATAGTCCTCAAAAAGGATATGAATATAGAACCTCGCAATGGAAGCAGAATTCACTTGAGAAAACGGTCTCTATTTATATTATTATTTGAAGAAAAAAAACAAATGGATAAACCCAATGTGCTAATATTAGATTAAGATTATCGTACAATTATATGACTTTTGCTGCTGGTTTATCCGAATTATTTTAAATCATTACACTTTATTTTTCAAAGCGAGTTCCTTATATTAATTTTTTAGCATCATACTATTGATAATCATCACCTGCCACCTTATTAGAGGTTTTATTATTCATGGTTTAATGAAAGGCCAATCTTTAATAGTAATCCTCCATAGTATTATTTAGCAATGAAAGGTCTTCATCATTATATATAAAAGGAGCTTGCTAATCTTATCAAGAGGGAAGAAAAATTAACGGTGTTGACAATGCATAAAGTTAATCGATCAAGTCGATTATTTAGTGTTCAGCTATAAGGTGACTCTTTTCCACTAACGGCAAAATCATCAACTAATAGAACAATAAGTAGAAGTCAATTGGAACATGGACGAACGAAGACTGCAAATTTGCAGTCAAAATCTTTAAAGAATAAATAATTCTTCTTTGACAATTTAATAAAGGCCGAGTAATCCTTCAATAAAACCTCTCTCGACCAATACCAAAATAAGGCTAGTTTCTTTCCTTCTAAAGCTCAAAATCAGTTAGTATCGATGCACCATTCCAGACATTGCTTTCATTGTCATACAAAAAAAAGACTGATGGTCAATGATCAATTGCCATTTGAACTTCCTCAAAAATAGTTAATACCATCTGAAAACTATCTCCAGTCCAAGATGAGGATAAATCGAAAGAAATCCTTTTCATCCTGTCATCCGAACAATATGGTCTCAAAGGCAAAGTGATAATTTACTAATCTATTGAAGATGGTTTCATATTGTTATAATAAATAAAATAGACATTCATTAATTATTACCAGATCATTTCCAGGCACTGAACCCTTCAGGATCCCTGATCGCCTGCAATATTCTGTTAAAATATTTTAACATAATTAACTTACTCTGCATTCCCATCTTGCCCTTGTGAACGTATTTCAGCAGCATTCCGCGACAGCTGGAGAGCTTTGCTTGCAACCACTCATCTTTGAGTACTTCGCGGATTTCACTGAACATTATCTTGTTGGATTCATTCAATTTTGCAAGGACCTATTTTGCCTTTTTTACGTCTTATGCACAAATATTTTTGTCTCGAATCTAACGCAGCATTTCGTTTAGTTTCGAACGAAAAAAACGGTTCAGATTCTTGGTTTAGATACGGTATTTTTATCTTTTATTTTTTGATTCCGAAGTCTTAGATTTAGATTGGGCTTAGATAGCATTATCTTAAACTTGAAAATTCAGCGAGACGTCGTCTTCGATTATTGGGCTCATTTCCTTCTAGCTTTCCCCATTGTAAATAGAAAAAGCGCTTAGCTTTTGTTCATATAAAAAAGCCACACCCATAGACTCAAAAGATTAATGCTTGGGGCTCTCTTCCCGCGTTTGATGTCCAGGCGAATGTCTATGATAAATGTTATCTTTTTGAGGAGAGTTCAACAACAGTGGGACAGCCGTTGAATCGATTCCTAAAGGTCGGATAGCATTGAGATCAGTCATTTTAGTATTTAGACAAATTATCACTTCTAAGCCATTACAATAAAATCAATTTAACATTACTTTTTATGATGGAATTATCTATAATAAGAGAAGGAGGCGACATAGTTAGTGTAAATTTGAGAATGTCCCTCGAAATAAGTCAGTATGGATAATTTTGATAATAAACTTAACATGATAGGGAATTATGTCAAACCTATCGGTATTCGGACAACCAGTATAAGCCCGTATAAATATATTAAGGCTCCTATTGAAAGAAACAACGTTGCTCAGAGGCAGCTGCGGAGGCACAAAATGATCTTTATGCTAATTGGTCGAGCTACATATCGTCAGATGAGATAGAGTCTGCAGTTAATTAAACTAAACATTCGTAACAAATCATAAGCCCTCATCAAAATGGCTGTCTTTTCATAACAAAATCTCATATCGAGCATATTCCTGGCTTTTTAGAGTATTAAAGCCGCAGTTGTGAGTAATAAAAAAATTGAAAGACAGCTCACCAATACAATGAATCTCTTACAAAGAATATAAAAATACAAGATCAAGCAGTGTTTTAATAAAATCGTCCTTTCCTACTCGAGGAGTAATAACAATTTTGTTAAGAATTACTACGATGAGAGAAGAGGTATTTTTCAAAGGAGAATGTAAATATTGGTAAAGAATCATAAAAAAGAGGTATTTGGTTCGATTGTGGCATATGCCAGTTTTATCAAATCGTACAGCAAGGTCAGAGTTATATCAGTTATTCACAGTAGGTTTCAAAGGCAACTCAAACAGCAGTTCTTTACAAAAATGACACGGATTATGATGACGAATCAACGCAAAAACAGTAGAGGTCGTGAGACTGAAGATCTAAAGACTAAGCTACAAGACATGAGTGTGCAGCTATAGAATAAATCAGAAAGTATAAATCGACTGGAGGAAGAGCTAAACCAATTTAAAGCAGACCAATCAAATATCCTAATTTACCAAAATGAATATTATGGCGAATACAGCAGATAGCAAAAAGCAAAAAAAAGAACTACTAGCCAGAACAAATCCATTTTAAACAATGATCATTCGATGAGTATCAAGTCCTTTAATAACAGCAACGATGGTTTGAATCTGAATGACATGAGTATCGGTTCGATTCTAGGTAATTTGAATAAATCAAGAGGGGGATCGAATAGTAAATATGATCCAACGACTGATTGTTCCTGCGGATATAAACCACGCTGCCAAAGGTATAAGACTATCAACTAATCATTTAAAAATCAGCTGGAAATCGTAAAACAGTAGTTATAAATGGCAAAAGATCTGAATTAACATTTTACCGATGAAATCAACAACTTTATAACCCGAGGAGATGGCGATGGCGATTTGTAACAATTGAAGTTGGAACATCGAGTGTTAATGGACTAGCGCGAACAACTCAAGGAGAAAGTATTAAAGTACCAGAAGCATATCACGAATCTCAAATCTGAGTTTAAAATTAAAATGGAGGAACTCTACCGGAAAGTTCGTAAGAATATGTGATTTTCATATTAATAACTCTGAAATTATCAAAATTAGGCCAATTCAAAACATCAGTTACGGAGAATGTACTTCTGAATTAATGTCTACTTGAAGCAGGAATCGGGGATTTACTCGAGGGCTTTTTGAATTGGGTATCCGTTGTCGAGCAGCATGAAGCAGATACCTGCTGACAGCTTTCTGAAGGCATAGGCGAAATAGCTAAGCTTTTAGCCATCTTCGTGCACGAATCCATACTTGACGCCTTTTGAGATAATGAGGGTCGCTTGGTCGAGATTTCTAGTTTTAAGACTCAGTGCGAGAGGAGTGTTATCTTGGTAGTCCTTCGCCTCAATGTTGATGTTCTTGTCTAAGAGGTAAAGGATTGAGAAAAAGTGATTGTGGAGACATGCATAATGCAAAAGACTTCTCTGATAAAGATCAAGAAGATTGAGGTTAATGTCCTTGTGATTTATTAACACTTGCAAAATCTCTACTTTTTAAAGAGGTTAACTGGATGATATCTCTCCCTCCATATCGCAGAAGCAATAAAAAATTGGAGATCGATCGTATTTGTCGAGTGCATTGATCTTAGTCTTCCATTCCAGTAGTAACTTACAGACCTCTGGATTGGAGTCCAAGTTACTTGCATGAAAGACCAAATGATGCAAGGAGTTACGTCTATTCATATCCAAGTAATTCGGATCCATCCCCAATGCCAACAGTTGTTGAATTTGTTCAATGGTAAAATTGCGGCTTTGTTTGATGATTTCGATGAAGGGAATTTAGTTTCTGGTGGTACATAAATTGACTTCGCTCCGATATTTTCGTAGAATGATTATAAAATCGTATTGACTATTCAAAGCAGCGTAGAGCAAGGGCAGAGCCTTAAATGAGTCGTAACAATTGGGATTCAAACCGTTTTGCAATAAAAACTCGAGGACATTTTCAGCACGGTAATCGGAAGGGAGAGTAATGGTGGTTTCGAGGAGACTGCCTCCCTTTATGTATTTGCAAAATAGATGAAGAGGAGTCATGAGTTGATTATTTTGCGAGTTGAAATCCCTGATTTTGCTTTTGAAGAACTTAACCAGTCGCAAGGAGGGGAATTTCATAAGAAAGTGCTGAATCCCCCATTTTTTGTATTGCTAATTAGTCTCACTCTTTTTATCGACTACCTGCGCGTTGATATCGCAGCCTAACTCCAGAAGAAACTAAACAAGACTCATAAACCTCTCTTCGAATTTCAAAAACTCCTAAAAGCATTTCTTCTCGGCCTCTTGCTCGATAGACTGATGCCTGTTGCTTCGTTATTTTTTAGACGGATGATACTTCTTTAATGATTTTTTGAAATTTAGGACGACCTTTTATGTAAAGTTTTTAACGAAGTAAAGCATGAAATCAAAGCCATAATGGTCGATTTTTTTTAAGTTGACTTTGAGCTCGGTTTGATTGCAGTCTTTTAGTTTTTTCTATACGAATTTCATTTCATCGAGACCTTTGCAGGCCAAATTGCTGAGACAATGCAGGATATTATTGTCACTGGAAGGCTCTACCTCGAAAGTGATCTTGCCAGTCAGCAGCTTCTGCACTCCGATCAAGTTGTTGTTTTAGATACATAGTTTCAGAGGTGTTTCACAGTTGAAATTCTATTGGTATCCATCTAACCCTTTATCCACGAAGAAATTGATGAGCTCATTTTGGACCCATCCGAATTCTTCCTTAATTTACTCTAAGGAGAGATAGCTCTATGCGTTTCGTATTTTGAGGTACTCCTATTCGCTGATCTGGCAGACGATGTGAAGATACCCGTTGCCTGTATTCTTTTATTCGTGGTAAATATCAGTCATCATCTTTTCAGCGATATATCGGATGCACTACATGTATTCGAGAGTGCCGCGGATGTTAGTCAGAGTAAAGTAGAGAGGGTCCTCGTGAAATTATTATTATTCGTCCAGTTATCTTTAAAGCAATTGGGCTGCTCCGAGGTGGCCTTTGTAGATAGCCAGCTACCAAGGAATCAAACCCCTTTTATTTCTTGACTGCTCGATATGATTCTTTAAGATCATTATGGCCTCGATGTTTCCATAGGCAGCAGCGTAATGTAGGAGAGTATTCAAACTGCTGTCAGCCTTGTCCATTCGGCATCCATTTTATATGAGTTTAATCAAGCAATCGTTATTATTGTTACGGATTGCGATCATTGGAGGAGTTTTCTTGAATTTATCGAGGGAGTTATAAGGAAGATACTCTTTCTTTAGAATTAAGTCCATTATTTCGATGTTACCAGTTCCTGCTAAGAGGTGGAAGATGTCCCCCTTGTCTCGAGTGAGAGTCCATAGATCGATGAAGGGATCATTAATCAGTATTTATACGCACTCAGTGTTGTTCCTAAGAATGGCATAATGCAGAGCAGTGTATCCTTCTTCGCTTTTATAGTTGATATAAACACCATCCCTAACTTTCTAAAGAATGTATTCCACATTATAAAAAATACCCTCATAGCAAGCCAGCATCAAAGGGGTCATTTTCTTGCGATCATACTCTCTAAGATCGGCTCCACTTTCGAATAGAGTCTTTAGATTATCGCTTGTGTTGGCCAAAGCAGCGTAATGCACAGGTTTGCGATGCAGGCTATCCTCTACATTGATCACATCCGTAAAAATCATCAACATCTTCTTTAGAAACTATGGATGCGGACAAATGGCAGCAGCATGAATGGGCGAACAGTAGTTAGTACCATCATTGGGCTGTATAAGATTAAACTTTTTAAACTGGTTAATAAGATTCATGCTTCCGATGAGGAGATCATAGTGTTATTGCGAAAAATTAAGTTTGTTGTAAGTAGGCGTAAAAACTACATCCCTGAGGATCATTTATGAGACGGCGAAGTTACCGCTGCGAATTACACAAGCTATATTGAGGTAAATTTCGTTTTTGAGGTTGATGTCGAAGGCAAATAGTTTTTATAGTATTTTGGTGGCTTAGAGATGCTCTCTTGGTAAATTTTATATGATCCTTTCCACGGTAATTTCCTTCCACCAAATCTCCTTCTTCTTACAGCTATCATGCAGCAAGACAGTATTTCCCTCTTTCCCCGTTTTGGATAAGTACTACTTCTTGGTCTTTGTTTAGAATCGTTGCCTGTCAATCATTTTGTCAGCATTCCATGGAGATTTATAATAATATTCGACATGGCTGACGATGGATAGTAACTGTTATAAAGATTACCAATCCCCTAGTTTTATGGCTGTGATGATGAGATTTGATTTGTTTTATAGACCTAAATCTTAGTTAACGTTTTTAAGGACTTAGATGTTTTACTAGACGTTTGTTTAGTTTTAAAAGATTTTACGCTTTAGATTGGTCTGGTAGCAACGAGAACAGCAGTAGTACTGCTCAAGTTGATGAGGATCAGGTCGCTAAACCACAGTTTTCATGAATTATTCTGATACTTCATGTTCACCCGAAAGACTTTATACTGAGTTAGCTCTGTTCTTAGCACCTGGTGGTCGGCCCTTACGCCTTCGTTCCTGATTATCCATAAATTCATCAGCAATTGCTTGGTTAGCCAGTTTAATTTTGTTTTTACTGCCTTTTGGTCTACCTTTTCCTCTCTTACCAAAAGGAAGCGATTCCGTTCCCTCTTAAATCTTTACAGAGTGGGTATAATCTTTCATTTTATTCTTGCTACCCTTCGGTCTGCCCTTGCCTCTTTTTATCAGTCCACTTAGTGCCATTTTAAGTTCAATAGGGGGAGGTTCTTTAAGCTGCATGGCTTATTTAATAATGGTTTTCTTGTTTTTGGATCCCTTTGGTCTGCCTCTCCCCCTGTGTTTATCATCGTTGTTATTTGAGCTTTATTCATTATATTGCTTGATTGGGTCTTTGGTTCTAAGGGGTTGATTGGACTCGTTCTCATCTTCTTAACTGTTATCCTCGTTGTCACTCGAATCATTCTAATCTTTTCTCTAAAGTTCATGCACTTGTTTGATGATTGCTCGGTATTCGTCTTTGGACATGACAATCCTCCCTTCTTCTTCGACACATTTGATCTCCACCTGAGTCATCAACGTATGTTGGCTAATGACCATCTTATCTCCTAAGGAGAAGACAGTATGCATTTGCGTTTTGGATACCTAGTCGATGATTTTACCTGCATGTTATATGGTGTACCATCTTTACTATGCGAGTTATTAGCGAGTACAAGGTAGATGGATTGCTGACTTTCATTTTTGAGGATGTAGACGATTCTGTTGCGCAATTGGGAGAGATTCATTTCTGAGGGCGCTAATATTAATATTTATTTTCTATTTTTGATTAAATTGTTGAAGAATTTATAGTGTGTGCTTTTATTATAAATTTGCAAGAATCTAAGAAGAATCAGTTTATAATGAAAAGTCAAAGAGAGGAACTTTTGGATGTCAATTTGAGTAAATTGGAAGTCAGTACTCTTGTTTTGACATTTTTATGGGAGTTTATAAAATATGGTTGGTGTTGTTCAGAATGGTTATAGACTTAGAGTAATTTATATTATTTGATTAAAAATATATACTATTGAGCTAATGCTAAAATAATGAGTAATATTGAAAAATGATGTGGGGATTATATAAACTAAAAAGAAAGAGGATAGATATTAACATGTTTGGCACTAAACTATTCGTTTGAAAAAATAAAAATTTGATATTGGAGGTAGATTGACGAAAATATTATTATTGGATATAGTTGGACAATTAAATTAACGTCCAATCAAA
>Ga0302268_1001176_pt1 | contig 15052 bp, 10 predicted proteins | sample III_Bog_E2_1_FD_194554 | JGI IMG/M metagenome (GOLD analysis project Ga0302268, IMG submission 194554) | Peat permafrost microbial communities from Stordalen Mire near Abisko, Sweden - III_Bog_E2_1 | ecosystem: Environmental > Terrestrial > Soil > Wetlands > Peat | place: Sweden: Abisko...
CCCTGCAAGCGTGCCGAGGACGATGCCCAAGAGCCCGCCGGTCACCGAAAGAACCACCGACTCGACCAAGAACTGGGTCAGGATGACGATCTTCCGGGCACCCACGGCCTTGCGGACACCGATCTCTCGCGTGCGCTCGGTCACGCTCACCAGCATAATGTTCATGATTCCCACCCCGGCCGCCAGCAGGGCGATCGCGCTGATGACAAAGGCCCCGTCGCTGATGACATCCGCGATTTTTGCGAAAGCCGCAATCAAGGAGTCGTTCGAATAGACCTCAAAGTCGTTCTCCTGGCCGGGTCGCAGGCCGCGGGCGATGCGAAACGCCCCGATTCCCTTCTCCATCGTGTCGCCGTACGTCAGCTGGGAGGGCGCCTGCGTCGCGATGTCGACCGTGTAGTGCTGCGCACCGAAATCCATCAGAAACCGGGAGATGGGCACGACCACGTAGTTGTCCTGGCTCTGTCCAAATGAGGTCCCCCTCGCGGCAAACGTTCCGATCACCGTATAGGTGCGACCGTGCGCCTTCACCAACTTCCCCAGCGGCGTCTCGGAGGGATAGAGTTTGGAGACGATCTCGGGCCCGATGATGGCGACCGGGCGCACCAGATCGATGTCGGCTCCCGTGAAATTTCGGCCCGTCTCTATCGTATAACGATTGGCTGTGAGAAAATTCTCGTCCGAGCCCCCAAAACTTATGTCCGGTGTTGTCTTGCGGCCGCCGTATGTGGCCTGCACGGGGATATTCCATTCAAAGGCGGACAGGCATATGACGTCGGAAGTCCCCACCATGAGGTCCTTGTAGCGGCGGGCCTGGTCGAGCGTGAAATTCTTCCGGGAGGCGTACTTGTGCCAGTCGTTGCCGTCGACCGAGATCGCCGGCCACTTGGAGAACTGGAAGATCTCGGAGCCGAGAAAGCTGAGGCCGGTCTCGATTGAGCCGCGCAGCGCGGACACCGCCGTCATGACGCCGATGACGGAGAAGACGCCGATCGTGATCCCTGACATGGTCAGGAACGACCGGAGCTTGTTCACTCCGAGCGAACCGAACGCCATTCTCAGGATCTCACTCATATCTAAGCGCCACGACGGGATCCAGGCGCGACGCGCCCATTGCGGGGACAAACCCCGACACGATGCCGGTGGCAACCGACACCAGAAGCGAGACGAGGATAAGGCCAAACGAGAATACGAGCGGGAAGTTGGGCATGGCGCTCTTCACCGCGAGCCCGAGCAGATAGGTCACTCCCAGGCCCGCGACGCCGCCCGCAAAAGAAATTGAGGCGGACTCAATCAAGAACTGCAGGAGGATCGTGCGCCGGCGGGCCCCGAGCGCCTTGCGCGTTCCGATCTCCTTGGTGCGCTCCCGGACGCTGACGAACGTAATGTTCATGATGCCGATCGCCCCGACGAAGAGCGAAAGGCCCGTCACGAAGAGTCCGGCAAACGCGATGCCCTGCTTGATGGGGTCGAGCTGCGCCTTGAATGCCTGCTGCTGTTCAACAGAAAAGTTGTCCCGTTCTCCCGGCAGCTGTCCTCGGATCCGACGCATCGCACCTAGTACCTCCTCCTGGGCATCGTCCATCCTTAGCTTGTCCTTCACCTTGACATGCAGCTGGACCTGCCCGTTCCGGATATCGAAAAACTTACGGTAGGCGTTTATCGGAATGATGGTCTGATTGTCCAAACTGAACAGCCCGAGGAATGACCCCTGTCTTGAGAGGATTCCGATCACGCGAAAGGGATGCCCGTCAATCTTGACGCTCTCGCCGAGAGGAATCTTCCCCGGGAAAAGTTTTTCCGACACGTCTACCCCGAGGACGCAGACCTGGCGCCCGGCCCTCGACTCCTCTTCGTTAAAGAGGCGACCATACTGGAAATCGGCGGAGATTGTGCGCCCATAGTCGGCTGTCGAGCCAATGGTCTGCACCCCCGAAGCCTGGTTCTGGCCTGACTTCACGGTCGATGAGCGGCCGGCCGTGGGCACGGCCACATCGATTAGCGAGCCCGGAGTCCCCTCAGAAATCCTGTTCAGAGCCTCTGCGTCCTCGATGTGGAAAGGGGGCCTGTTGACATAGTTCCACCAGTCATCGACACCGTGCCATGGCCACTTCGTAACGTAGAGCATATCGTCACCGATCACTGCTAGGCTCCTGTCAAATCCGATGTTGATGCCGTTGATCGCAGTCCCCATGAGCGTCACGGCCACGATGCCGATGATCACCCCCAGGGCGGTCAGCGCCGACCGCATCTTGTTCGCCCGGATCTGCGCCATCGCGATCCGGATCGACTCTGTGATCTCGTAGAGGAATCTGTCCATGTCCGTCCGGACTCAGTTCGCTGGACCGTCGCTCTCGATAAGGCCGTCGTGAATTCGGATGATCCTGCGCGCGTGGCGGGCGATGGACTCCTCATGCGTGACGACAATGATGGTGTTTCCCCTCTCGTAGAGGTCGTCGAAGAGGGCCATGATCTCGACGCCCGTCTTCGAGTCGAGGTTGCCGGTCGGCTCGTCCGCCAGGATGATCGAAGGTCGGTTCACGAGCGCCCGCGCGACGGCGACTCGCTGGCGCTGGCCTCCCGAGAGTTCGTTCGGTTTGTGGTGGATTCGATCGCCAAGGCCCACGCTCTCGAGAACCTCCTTGGCCCGCCGGTGGCGCTCCTGCGGGGCAATGCCCGCGTAAATGAGCGGCAGCTCGACGTTCTTCAGAGAGTCCGAACGGGCCAGCAGGTTGAAGGTCTGGAACACAAAGCCTATCTCGCGGTTTCGGATCTCGGCGAGTTCGTCGTCCACCATCGTCGCCACATTCTGGCCATTGAACTCGTACCTGCCGGAGGTTGGCGTGTCCAGGCAGCCCAGCATGTTCATCAGGGTCGATTTGCCCGAGCCCGAAGGGCCCATGATGGCGACGTACTCGTTGCGGTGAATGTTGAGCGACACTCCGCGGAGGGCGTGGATCGTCTCCTCGCCCATCTGGTACTGCTTGGTCACCCCCTCGATGGCGATGACAAGGGGACCGACCGCGCGCACATGGCGCGTCTCAACGGGTGCCGGGGGGGGAATCATGGGGTGGGCAGCCTATTTGGCCTCGACGACTTCGGGCTTGGGCTTCTCCACCTTGACGGCGGATCCATCCTTCAGAAGACGGCTGATCGCCGCATAGGTTCCTGAGATGACCTCCTCGCCAGGCTTAATCCCGGACTTGATCTCGATCATGGAGTTGTCCGCTATGCCGGTCTCGACCTTCGTCTGCTTCACCTTGGTGCCGTCGAGGACATAGACCACGCGGATCAGCTTCTCGCGTTCGCGCAGAGCGTCAGCCTTCTCCGACTTCATGTCCTGGTCATTACCGGTGCGCTCCTTGGCGTCCTTTGCATTCTTCTTCTGAAACTCCTCCGCGGTTAAGCCGCCCTGCGCCCTTACCGTGACGCTCTGGATCGGAACCGCGGTAACGTCCTTGGCCGTCTCGGTCTCAATATCCGCCGTCGCGCTCATTCCGGGGCGAAGTGCGACCTCCTTGTCCGAGACGCGGATCTTGACGATAAAATTCGTGACCTGGTCCGAGCTTGCAGTCGACTGCCCCGTGGCCCCGGCGTTGTCCGCCGATGCCCCGATCTCGCGCACGACGCCGTTGAACTTACGGTCCGGATAGGCGTCGATGCTGATCTTCACGGGATCGCCCACCTTCACGTTGACGATATCGTTCTCGTTCACCTTTACGCGAACCTCCATCTTGCTTAGGTCTGCCACGCGCATGATCTCCGTTCCCGCGAATTCCGAGGAGGACTGGACGCGTTCGCCCACCTCGGAGGAGCGCGAGCTCACGGTGCCGTCCATCGGCGCGTAGATCTGGGTCTTTGAAAGCGAGTCCTTGGCCTGCTTGAGGAAGCCCTCGGCCTCGTCGACCTGCGCAAGGGCGGACTCACGGTCCGCCTTGGCGCCATCGTAGGCCGTCTTGTAGCTCACGTAGTCAAAATCCGAGACGAGCTTCCTGTCGTAGAGGTCCTGGTATTTCTTCAGGTCCGCCTCGGCCTTAAGGAGCTTAACCAGGCTGTTGACGGCCGCCGAGCGGGCCGCTGCAACCGCGGCGGTCTGCTGGTCGACCTGCGCCTGATAGAAATCCGGCTTAATCTTTACGATCACCTCGCCCTTCTTGATGATCGCACCCTCGCGGTACGGCAGCGAGATGATTTCCCCATACACTTCAGGGGTGATCTTAACCTCGACTTCGGGCTGGATCTTGCCGGTCGCGGTCACGGTCTGAACGATCGTTTTGACAACAGCCTTCTCGGTCGTGACCGAGATGCCGTTGTTGGCTCCGCGCTTCTTGACGACGGCTACCGTCACGAGCACGGCCAGGAGCACCGTGGCGCCGATCAGGTACCACTTTAGCTTGGACTTTTTCCGAGGCTTGGCGACGGGGGCTGCCGAGACGTTTCCTGAGGTGAGGGGGGCGGTCATGGAAGTAGCATTCACGGGTAATCAATTATGGGTCAAACGTTCAAGCCACCAAAATTCCCGACTCTTGCCCCGAAAACACAGCGTGGAGAGGCCGGAACCGGCCTCCCCACGCCAACACAACTAACAACGAGCAAGTGCAGACGAAATAGGAACTCCCTAGGAGGGGAACCCATTTGCGCCCAAAGGCCGCCAAAAAGCGTTGAACCGACGTCTCAACAGGGTCGAGGGACGGTAAAACGGGCTGGCCGCGGGTTGGCATGACCTCACAACACTCCTCCCCAGCCAAAAGTTACACCAAACTTTGATGAACGGGTCACGAGAGGGATGGACGGACCCTCATCCCGCCGAAGCGCCTCGAAACGGCAGAGTTGCCCACCTGCCGGGCCGCTCTGTCGGTACCGGCACCAAGGCCAGTGTCCTTGCTGATTCGACGGGACCGCCCCTAAGGTATTTCGATATTGAACGAGGGTTCTGCTCCAGCCTAGCAGGCACACTCACCGGTTCAGGCGATACCTGCGGGTCGATCGCCGACAAGCCTCGCGCCGTTCGAAAAAGGAGAACCGTATGTCCGCGGAGGCCTCCCGGGATGCTTACGTAATAGAAGAGGAGTTGCGGGTACCCGGCCTCTCCGCCCAATGCGATTCTTCTGTTAAAGGCCTGTATGCTCTCCTCCATGCATGCGTTCGGGGGATGCCCCTTCCCCACCGCAAGCGCGCCCCGTGTTTCACTCACCCATTCCCAGCCTCCTATCCCGGGTTCGATGGCCCGCAATAGGGGGCCGGGGTTCGCTTCGTCCCGCTCCACCGTTCCGAGGGTCTGCGAGAGACTCTCGGTTCCCTCTGCATCCGTGTACAGCCAGAGAATCCCAGAGACCTCAAATATCAAGGCGTAGACGGTCTTGGGATAAACGGCGTAACGCCACTCGCCCCGAGGATGGCTGTTGTCGATCTTGACGATACGGGCCCATGTGCTGGGGCCGAGCATCTCGCGGGCGGCACGTGCATCGGAGAGCGAATCCCGAAACGAGGCAGCGGCGTTTCGCGCAGATGCCTCGATACCTAGGATCAGCAGGATGACATACAGGAGACGCATCGCCCCCATTAACCCGTAGGCGGAGGCAAAGGATCCAAAAATGCGACGGCCCTACGTCCCTTTGCGGCAAAACGCGCGTTACGCGCGGCAGCCGCCTACTCCACGCTGCCAAGCAGCGACCTGATGCGGTCCTGGTATCCGCGGCTCAAACGGAGCTTTGTCCCATCCTGGAGCACGACGACGTATTCGCCCTCAAAGGAGGGGCTCAGTTTCCGGAGCCGGTCAACGTTAACTATGGTGGACCTGTGGATCCGAATGAAGCGGTTTGGATCGAGCCGCTCTTCGAGCGACGACATCGTTCCACGCATCAGGTGGGCGCGGAGGCCAACGTGGAACTTGACGTAATCGCCCTCGGCTTCGATCCAGTCTATCTCGCTCGTCTTCAAGAAGATAATCTCTCCCGATGACTTGAGCAAGATCCTGTCCCGGCCCTCGCCCTCCAGGTGCTCAATCAGCCGGCTCAGCTTCGTATCCGCAGCATCCGTGCGCTTTCGTATCACAAGGTCCCTCGCCCGGTTCAGGGCAGCGCCAAAGCGAGCATCGTCATAGGGTTTGAGCAGGTAGTCCACGGCATTGAACTCAAAGGCACGCAGTGCGTATTCGTCATATGCTGTCACAAATACGACAACCGGGGCCGCGCCAGGTCCGACTCTTGTAAGCGTCTCAAACCCGTCGCACCCCACCATCTGCACGTCTAGGAAAACCAAATCTGGGTGCAAACGCCGGATAAGATCGGCAGCCTCCATGCCGCCTGAGGCCTCCCCTACGATCTCAATGCCAGAATCCCGCTCCAAGAGGAGCCTGATCCCGCTGCGTGCGAGGGGCTCGTCATCCGCGATAAGTGTCCGAATCCGCCGTTCAACAACAGCACTTCTTTGGGGCGTCATGATCGGCAAGGCAGGATGATCTCAACGGAAATTCCCCCCGAGGGCCGGTTCTTAAGGGACATTTGTGCCGAGTTACCGTAAGTCTTGGCCAATCTCTCCCGGGTATTGGTAAGACCGGTGCCCTCGAGCACCCTTCGGTTTTCAGGAAACCCGGGCCCATCGTCCGTAACCTCTAGGTGCAGGCGACCCGACTCGACTCGCCCCGATATTACCACCCTTCCAGGCCCCGCCTTCGGAGCGACGCCGTGCAAGATGGCGTTCTCCACGATCGGCTGGAGCAGAAGCCACGGCACACGCACCCCAAGGGCTGCCTCCTCTATGGAGAGCTCCACGCTCAGGCGGTCGGGGAATCGTGCCTTTTGAATTTCGATGTAGCGTTCCAGAAAATCCATTTCTACGCGCAGGGTGGTCTCGTTCCTGTGGTTGCCCTCAAGGGACATTCGGAGAAGAGAACCCAACCGCGCAATCAAAGTTACAGCCATTTCGTTTTTCCCCTCCCGGACCAGCGCTGCGATCGAATTGAGGGTATTGAAAAGGAAATGGGGCTTTAGTTGTTCCCTAAGGACCTTCAACTCGGCCTCGATCAGCCGCGACTCGAGCTGCGCAGCCCGGATTTCCTGATTCCGATAGCGTCTCTGCAGCTCGGCCCCGTAGCCGTAGGCGATCACCGCCCAATAATAGGCCATGTCCACGATGTTGTGCCCATAGAAGCTCCGCGCGGCCGTATGCCAAAAACCCCCATACTCCGGGCCAAAGAAAAGCGTCATGGCCTCTATCCGGCCCAGATAGAATGTAGCCATCACGATGAAGCTGAATGCGATGTGATAGGCGATGCCGCCGAGCCAGCAGCCTGAGCTGAGCGGCAATTTTTCCCGGAGCATCAGGATGAAGGGCGTCAAGCATCCCCACATTGCCGCTCTTCCAAACTGGGGTATCGCCACTCCGACGAAGTCGCCCCAACTCATTTCAGCGCGCATGTTGAAATAGACTTCGATTGAAAGGACCAGCCCGAGGGCGGCCCAAATCACCACCGCCGCGCCTATCCTCATCCAACGATTGTGCATGGTTTTGGAAGGCTTCATTCCGCAGGGAAGTCACCCGAATCAAGCCGATACCCTAATTTTTGCGATCGAATGACGAAAATCCGCGATGGAATGCATCCAGGACGCGCCGACGTCAAAACAGCCCTACCCAAAGCTCCGGCCGAAAAGATTCTAGCGCTGCCGCTCCTGCTCGGCCCAGAGCGCGGCACCGACAATCCCCGCCTCGTTCAGGAACTCTGCTGGCACCATCTTCGCGCGGGATTTCACATACTTGAAGAACTTGTCGTGCTTGGCGCTTATCCCCCCGCCGATAATGATCAGCTCGGGCCAAAGGATGTCCTCGAGGGTGCCGATGTAGTCGTTCAGGCGCTCTCCCCAGCGCTTCCATGACAGGTCCTTCTTGTGCTTGACCGAAGCCGCCACGCGCTTCTCGGCGTCTCGTCCATCCATCTGAAGGTGGCCCAGCTCGCACGGAAACAGGGATCCCCTGAAGAAGAGGACCGACCCGACCCCGGTCCCGAGGGTAAGCATGAGGGCCTTCCCCCCGAAATCCCTGCCGGCCCCGAAGGTCATCTCGGCTAGGCCGGCGGCAGCCGCGTCGTTCGTGAGCGCCACGGGCCGGCGCGTGGCGTTGCCGAAGAGCTTGATGCCATCGCAGCCAATGAACTTCTTGTCGAGGTTGGCCGATGTAAGAATCGTGCCCCCGTGGATCACGCCGGGGAAGCCGATCCCTATGGGCCCCTTCCATTTGAAGTGCTCCGCGATCATACCCGCGGCGTCGGCCATCTCGCCGGGCGAGAGCAGGAGCGGAGTCTCAACCTTGAACCGCCCCGCCAGGAGCCTGCCCGTGGAGATGTCGACAGGCGCCCCCTTTATCGCAGATCCGCCAATGTCGATGCCGAGTACCTTCATCGCTTCAGAAAGACAGCCCGGTTGCCCCATTTCAATGCCGTGTTTGGGCGGGTCCCATCGTGGAGCGCGGCCCCCAAATCCAGGGCCCCGCCTCCGGATTTATGGGTTAGCCCCCTTGACGCGGACCCGCGGTCGCGCTCCTCTTTCCGTAATGAAGGTCACCTATTACCTCGAGGTTCTTTCCTCGTGGTGCCACTGGGTTGAGCCGGTCTGGGCCGAGCTCAAGTCGCGCTACGACGGACGGGCGCAGTTCGAATGGCGGATCGCCCTGATGCGGCAGGAGGATTTCCCCGTCTCCCGCAACCAGTGCGAATGGTTCTACAGGAGGAGCGGCGGAACCGTCATGCGGTCTCCGGTCATGCTCAACTCGGGATGGTTCGAACCAGGGCGCACCGACGCTTTCCAGAACCCGAGCCTGGTCGCAGAGGCCGGTAAGGACTTCGGGTTCTCTGACGACCCAATTCGGCTCGCGCTCTCGAGCGCGGCGTTGATCGACGGTCGCAAGGTGGGCCGGATGGAGGACGCCGTCGCGGTTGCAGCCAAGGCATCGGGAATACCCGCCAAGAAGCTCAGGGCCCGGGCGGAGTCCGCGGCCGTCAAGGCGAGGGTCGCAGGCAGCATAGCTGAATTCCTCTCGCACCGGATTAGCCAGCGCCCGGCATTCATTTTGGAGGACGCAATAGGCGACAAGGCTGTGTTCTCGGGGCTCGTGCGCATCGAGCCCCTTGCGGCAACGATCGATGCCATGCTCGCCGATACCGCCGCCTATGCGGCGCACACAGCCCACCACGGAACAACCCCCGCAAAATAAATCCTCCCATGGACTATGTTAATCTGGGCCGGACAGGCCTGAAGGTCTCCCGGATCTGCTTGGGCACCATGACCTACGGCAGCAGGAAATGGCGTCCATGGGTCCTTGACGAGGAGGAGAGCCGGCCTTTCCTGCGCCGCGCCTTGGAGCTTGGCATCAACTTCTTTGACACGGCCGACATGTATTCGCTTGGGGCAAGCGAGGAGGTGCTGGGCCGTGCGCTCCGCGACTTCGGGCCGGGGCGGGACCGCGTCGTGATCGCCACAAAGGTCTTCAACGCGATGGGGGACGACCCGAACCAGAGGGGCCTGTCAAGGAAGCACATCCGGCACGCGATTGATGCCAGTCTGCGGCGCCTGGGGACGGACTACGTCGACTTGTACCAGATCCACCGCTTCGACCCTTCGACCCCGATTGAGGAGACGATGGAGGCTCTCAACGACCTCGTGCGCGCCGGGAAGGTCCTTCATCTCGGGGCCTCCTCGATGTTTTCCTGGCAGTTTGCAAAGATGATCCATGCTAGCGAGGCGCGCGGATGGACGCCCTTTGTGACCATGCAGAACCACTACAACCTCCTCTACCGGGAGGAGGAGCGGGAGATGATTCCCTTCTGCGTCGACAAGTCGGTGGGGCTGCTTCCGTGGAGCCCGTTGGCCCGCGGCGTCCTGGCACGAAGCCTCCGGTCGGACACCGCGCGTGCGGGCACCGACGACTACGCCCGGCATCTTTACGGGGCCGAGCTGCCGGAGGCCGACCGCGCGATTCACGCTGCGGTGCACCGGATCGCCGCTGAGCGCGGCGTGCCCGCGGCACAGGTGGCGCTTGCTTGGCTATGCCAGAAACCGGGGGTGGTGGCCCCCATCGTTGGGGCGTCCAAGCCGAACCAGCTTGAGGACGCCGTTGCCGCCCTGTCGCTCAAGCTGGGAGCGAGAGAGGTTTCAGAGCTCGAGTCTCCCTACGTGCCCCACGCGGTCGCGGGCCATCAATGAGAACGTGGCCTGGAGGCCCCCGGACCGCGATTCTGCCCGCTTTTGCCCTGCTTGCCGCGTGCGCCCTGCGTGCGTCAACGGGAGTCGTGTACGAGGATTCCAATGGCAACGGGATCCGGGACCCCGGCGAGGCGGGCGTTGCCTCGGTCCAAGTGTCGAACGGGGTCGATGTCGTGACGACCGATTCCACAGGGGCCTATCGCATTTCGGACCGGCCCGGAGCCCGGGTCTTCGTCATAAAGCCGCGCGGGTGGCAAAGCCCCGTCGACGCCCTTAAACTGCCGCAGTTCCATGCCCCGGCGGGCATGACGGCCGACTTTCCGCTCCGGCGGGTGGACGAGCCTGACGACCTGCGGGCCCTCATCCTGACCGATCCGCAGCCTTCCTCGCCGAAGGAGGTGGACTACCTCTCCCGCGGCCTCCTTGAGAGGATTGGCCGGAGGCCCGACCTCGCATTCGGGATCACCCTCGGCGACGTGGTTTACGACCGGCCCGACCTGTTCGGCGCGGTGAACACAGCGGCCGCGAAGGTGGGAATCCCGTGGCACAACCTTCCGGGTAACCATGACCTTGCCCTCGGGACGCCGGACGAGCAAACCGCGATCGCCGCCTTTGAATCCGTATACGGGCCCGCCACCTATGCCTTCCACTCGGGCCCGGCCCTCTTTGTCGCCCTTGATGACGTGCGACCCCTGGGGGGTCCGCGTTACGTGGGTGGCTTGAGGGAGGACCAGTTCGAGTTCCTCACAAACCTCCTGCACGGCTCACCGGAGGGCGAATGGGTCGTGCTCCTGGTTCATATTCCCCTGTTCTCGCCCGACCCGTCGGGGGCAGAGACCTTCCGCACGGCGGACCGGCTTAGGCTGTTTGGAATCCTGAAGGCACGCAGCCGAGTCCTCATCCTCTCCGGTCACACGCACTACCAGCGCCACGTCATGCATGGCAGAGACGACGGGTGGGAGGGGTCCTCGCCGCTGCATGAATATAACGTGGCCGCGGCCTCCGGCGGGTTCTGGGGCGGCCCAGTGGACGCGGACGGTATACCCGCGGCCACGATGTGGGATGGGACGCCGCCGGGGTATGCAATCCTCGGGTTCAAAGCGGGGGGCGTTTCGCTGGAATATCTCCCGGCTAGGTTCCCCGCCGACCACCAGATGGCGCTGCATGTGCCCGCCACTGTGGCCCCGAGGCAGGGTTATGTCTCCTTCTACGCCAATGTCTTCAATGGCCATGACGGATGGACCGTCGAATTCCGCGTCGACGACCGGGCGTGGAACCCCATCCGCAGGATCCTTGGCTGGGACCCCACCTATGCCGCTGACTTCCTTGCGCAGGATGGCGCCGAGCACCCACCAAAGGGGCCGAGGCTGCCCGATCCGGTCATCTGCTACCACCTGTGGCGGGGGAGTCTTCCCGCCGACCTTTCGCTCGGCAGGCATGTCCTGAGTGTCCGGGCCACAAGCCCCGAGGGCACGACCTTTTCGGAGCAGCGCACCTTCGCCATCGTGAATCCATGACGGGGCCTGGGCCCGCCCGGCAAACCGCACCCGGGTACATGATTTTGCGTACGAATATTCAATGACGGGCCGCAGAAAGCCCTTTTCATCACGGGCGCCGTTTCAGCCCCATCTCCATTTCTTCGGACCGTCGCCGCTTTCGCCGTCCTAGGGATCGTGATCCTGGGGCGCATCGCGCCCGCATGGGCTTCTCCAGCCCTGCAACCGGGGTACGAGGGCCTCCCGCCGATGAGGGTCTTCACGGCGCGCGACACGGGGGTCGTGACAATGGCCTGGTCGGCCGCACAGGACCGTGAAGGGGTCCTTTATTTCGGCTGCGACACCCTGGTTTCCTTCGACGGCGACCGCTGGCGGCCTGAGCGGATGGAGCCCACGTACCTGGTCCGAGGCCTCGATGTTGGCCCCAATGGCCGGATCTGGGTCGCAGGCGTGAACCAGATTGGATGGTTCGAGCGCGGGGCTCGCCTGTCCTACCATTCCCTCGTGGCCGAGCTGCCGCAGGGCTCGGGGGACCTCGGAGATGTTTGGCGTGTGTATGCGCAGGGCAACGAGGGCGCCCTGTTCGTCGCGCGCGAACGGGTCCTGAGGTGGGATGGCCGGAGATTCACGTCATGGAGCTACCCAGGCATGCGCCTGCTCTGGTCGACGAGGACGGCCACTGCGGTCTACGTGCACTATCCCCCCGTTGGCCTTCTGAGGATTGGCGCGGATGGCCCCTCTATGGCCGTGAGCGCATCCGTCATCGGAGACCAGGAGGTGCGCTGGCTCGACGACTCCGGCCAGGATTGGTTGCTCCTCACGGCCACGGGCTTCAGGCGGCTCCACGCCGGCACGTGCACGCCCTTGGACACGGAGGCATCGGCGTTCGCCCGTGCGAATACGCCCACGTCGGTTGCCCGCCTCCCCGATGGGACCCTTGCCCTCGGCACCCTGCAGGGCGGCATAGCGATCATCGATCGGGACGGTGGACGGATCCTGCGGGTCTTCAACCTGAGGTCAGGGCTCCCTGCCAACCAAGTCTACTCGCTTCTGATCGATCGGGACGGCGCGCTCTGGGCCACCGGCCCCACGAGCATCGTGAGACTTGCGGTCCAATCTGACTGCGCCGTTTACGGCGCCCAATGCGGGTATCCCCCCGGGGGATGCGACTGCCTTGAGGACTATCGCGGTTCGATCTATGCCACTTCGCAAAGCGGGGTCCTTTGTCTTTCGCCAGATCCTCAGACCGGCGGCAGCGGCCGGTTTGCTGCGGTCGGGATTACGAGCAGCCGCCTTTACAGCCTCCTCGGGACTCCCGGCGGCCTTGCAGTCGGCCACTCCCACGGGCTCAGCCTTTGGGACCTTGGACCTATGAAATCCGTGATGGGCCCGGGAGAGATCGTCTTCCGGGCCAGTTCTTCCGAGGCGCGGCCAGCCACGATCCTTGCCTCGCTCTTCGACCGGGTCGTCGCGGTGGACCCCGTGCTCGGCACCTCGACGGTCGTGGCGGACAAGCTACCTGACTATGGCGACACGGTGGTCGACGAACCCTCGGGGCGGATCTGGATAGGAACTCCCTCAAGGGGATTGTTCGTCGCGGGGAAGGAGGGCACGAAAGTCCAGCCCGCGAGGCAGCGTTTCGGCCCGGTTCCCAGCGTGGGCCCCGCACTCGTCACCCGCACAGGCAGGACCGTCGTGGCCCTAGGCAAGGATGCGGCCTACGCACTGGACCCAGCCCTCGACCGCTTCGTCCCGATCTCGGGTTTTCCTGCGGGCAACCCCCTCGCGCTGTCAAACGCCGACCGAAACGGCAACGTATGGGCCGCGATCGCGCCTGCCGCGGGAGGACGCTCCGCCGCGTTAGTCAGGATCGCGCCCATCCACGGGGGCTTTGCCTGGGAACCCCTTTCGCTGGAGGGAATATCCAGTATTGGGACCGTGCTTTACCTGAAGGTCGTACACGGCCCGGCAGGCGATGAGCTCTGGATAGCCGGCACGGAGGCCCTTCTGCGGGCGGGACCGCATTCCCTGGCCGGTCAGGCGCGGCCTCCCCGACCCCTGATACGGGCCCGCCCAAAATCCGCAGATGCCAAGGCCTTGGAACCCGGGACGAGTCTGGTCCTCCCCTACTCGGCCCGGGGGATTCACATCGAATGTAGCTCGCTCGACTATGGCATGCGAGACTCCGAACGCTTCCAAGCCATGCTAGGCGGCGCGGAGGACCAATGGTCGGCGCCGACGGAATCCGCGGAATGGGACCTGACCGGACTGCGGGAGGGCGTGTACGAATTCAGGACGCGACTCGTGACTGACTCGGGAATCGCCGGGGTGCCCGCGTCGTTCGGGTTCGAGGTCGCCCCGCCCTGGTGGCGGACGACGCCGGCACGCGCGGGCTTCGCCGCGGCAGCAGCCCTTTGCGCCATGGGGCTCCTCAGGCTCCGGACACGATCCCTTGAGCGCCGGGCCGGGATCCTCGAGGTCATGGTGCACCAGCGCACCCTTGAGCTCGAAAGGGCAAACGCGGCGAAAAGCGAGTTTGTCGCAAACATGAGCCATGAGATCCGCAATCCGATGGGCGGCATCCTGGCCTCAGTGCAGGAACTGTCGCACGAGCCCCTGAGGCCAAGGCAGCGCGAGATCGTGACGACGCTCCGCAGCTGCGCCACGTTCCTTTCCTCTCTGGTCGAGGATGTGCTCGACTTCGCAGCCGTCGAGGCCGGCGCCTACAAGGTCTCCCGATCGCCGTTCAGTCCCGATGAAATCCTGCGAAACGTCCTGGAGATGCTCGAGCTCAGGGCCGCCGGCGCCCGGCTCGACGTCTCTGTGGATCCCGCGCTGCCCCCGATGCTCATGGGGGACGCGGCCCGCATCCAACAGGTGATGGTCAACTTTGCGGTGAACGCCCTGAAGTTTGGCGGAAGGACGGTCAGCCTCATCGCGCGCGCCGACGGCAAGGAGGCCGTATACTTGGTGGTCGACGATGGCATCGGGGTGCCTGTCGACGAGCAGGAGAACCTCTTTGTTCGGTTCTCCCGAATGAAGGCTGCCCGCACAGCGGCAATCCCTGGAACCGGGCTCGGGCTGGCGGTCAGCAGGATCCTAGCCGAGCGGATGGGCGGCTCGGTTGGCTACAGTACGGCTCCGGGCCAAGGGTCGATCTTCTTTCTGCGCCTTCCCTTGGAGGCGGCCGCCGAGCCCCCGCCTGAGGAACATCCCCCGGTGGCGGGCACGGGCCGGGTGCTTGTGGTCGAGGACATCGCGTACAATGCGCGCGCCTTGGGGCGGATTCTCCAGAACCTGGGTTTCGACGTCGAATTTGCGGCGGACGGGGAGGAGGCCCTCAGGCTGCTTTCGCTGACC
>Ga0302268_1001183_pt1 | contig 14973 bp, 27 predicted proteins | sample III_Bog_E2_1_FD_194554 | JGI IMG/M metagenome (GOLD analysis project Ga0302268, IMG submission 194554) | Peat permafrost microbial communities from Stordalen Mire near Abisko, Sweden - III_Bog_E2_1 | ecosystem: Environmental > Terrestrial > Soil > Wetlands > Peat | place: Sweden: Abisko...
TCATAATAGTATATTTATTCTCTACTATTATTTATTACAATTTGTAAAATTTAATAAATAATAAAAAAATTCTTTACTTTTCATAAAAATACTATATTATTTATGAAATGACTAAAGACTGGTGACAAAAAAGGAATGAGAACACCAGCAGCAAAGGAAGAGTTTAAATCTATATGAAAAAGTATGGGGATGGTTATGCGTATATTTGTTTGTTCCTAATGGCATCTTTCAGAGTGTGGTAATATGGACGATATATTTAAATGTATAAGAGAGGCTAAGGTAGAGGATGTAGAACCAATGCCAGATATTGCCATATGTTCTAATTGTCGTTGGCGAGGCAAGATATCTAAGTGCGAGAAAGGAACTGATGGAGATTGGGAGTCTGGTTATTATGATATCGATCTATGTCCTAAATGCGATGATGGAGGATGTATTGACGATTATACCATGAGTAATAAACAGGCAAAGCTGTGGGAGGAGTGGGCTAAAAGAAACGGAATAGAACTTAAAGATTATGAATACTGAAGAAAAGATGGATGAACTTTTTGGTGGGACTCCTAAACTGTGGAAAGGTAACTATAAGGTGTTTTACTGTGATTTATGTGATGGAGTAGAGATTATATGTCCAGACTGCAATCAGAGTTCTTGCTGTGGTGGAACCTGCCCAAAGTGCCATGATGATTCTGTAGAGTATAGTAAGAAAACTAAATCATCTGAATGGTCATATCTTAGCGAGGAAGAACGAAAAACTCAATCAAAGCTTCTATACTTAAGGCGTTATATCCTTGCTTGTATTAGAGAAGGATTCTACGAGATTAACTGGAAGTGGTTATATGAGGAGGGGCATTTCTCAAGGGAAGCAGAGGAACTTTTTGCTAAGGAATTGAAAAAAGCACTAATTGTAGAAGCCTAGTAGGTTACAATCATGTTACGAACGATCAATACTATTTACAATCTTAATAAATAGTATGAATGACTACGAAATATCATGCTTTAGTGTTGAGTGATTTACATTTAGGTTCTCCGATATGTCAGGCTGAATTAATAGTTAAGACTTTACATGACTATGAGTATGATAAGTTGATTATTAACGGAGATTTACTCGATTCTTACCATTTACACCGATTATGTAAAAAACAGTGGAAAGTTCTATCAGAGTTAAGGAAAATTAGCAAAGATAAAGAATGTATATTTATAACTGGAAATCACGAAGGACATTGTGAAATTATAAGCACCTTATTAGGATTCAATTTCGTTAAAGAACATACGGAAAAAATAGGAGATAAAAGCATTCATTTCACTCATGGAGATATGTTTGACTCGTTCATCCAGAATCAGCCTATTATCACTGAATTAGCTTCTGGCGTATATTTTTATCTTCAAAAAATAGATAAAAAACAGAAGTATACTCGTAAAATAAAGAAAATGATTAAGACTTGGAAGAATGCATCAGATGTTTTAGCTAAGAAGGCATGTAAATGGGCAAATCAATTAGAATATGATACTATCATTTTAGGACATACACATATAGCCCACCATGAAATTATCGATAATGTAGAATATGTAAATTTAGGGTCGCAATGTGATCTACCAGTAACTCACGCATTAATAGATTGTTCCGGTATAATATCATTAAAATATCTTGAATAGTTGTTGAATTGTTTTCAAACTATGGTATGATATTTATATGGATGCAGTTGTTCAAAAATTAATTGATGATATTTTTGTCGAAGTTGAAGACCTTATGTTTAATATAAAGGTTCTTCTGGAAACCAGAAGGTTTTTTTGATTCAACAGGTAGGAGTTTACAGTCCCTACTTCATGTCGAAGATAAACATTGATGTTTTATCTAACTGTTGGAATAGTTTTGGCTTTCATCGCCATTTTCTTATTGAATATGTAATAAATAGTGGATGAGGTTTAAATCACTATGTAAGCGTATATTTGAGAGCATTGACTTGAATATGCAGAAACAGATTGAACTGGATCATGTTATTCAAAGTTTTCAGCAAGCACTTCAAATTTATGTAACTCCAATTATTACTAACCATAATAACGAACAAGTTATAGAATTATCGAATCTCCGTGCTAAAAAGGATGCGCCACAAGGTTCTGGTTCGGCATTCATGAAGGAACTATGTAAATGGGCTGACGTATATCGAGTAGTCATAATTCTGCAAACAGCTACTAAAGGCGATTTTGATTCTAAGGATCAATATAAGAAAACCACGAGTATGAATAGACTTAAGAAATTCTACTCACAGTTTGGTTTTGTAAGTAACTATGGTAAAAGAACTTATCGATCAGATTTGTCCGGTAATATGCATAGAATACCCAAAGGATGATAAGTAATGATATGGCTAAATTTGACCAACTATATATCTTTAATGGAATCCTATGAATATAAGGATGATGGTAGCATTGGTGGTAAGTCATGGGAGGATTCCGTTGCAATGATGAGAGCACAAATGACAAATAGAAGTAGCTGGACTCAGGAAACCCTTGAATTATTCGTAGAACAAAGAGATGCAATTATATGTAAGTGGGTTACAGATTTTTTAAACGGTAAGAAGTTTATTAATTGGGATAGAGTTCCAGCTAACCAATTAAAGTATGTATGGGCAGATTTCGGAAAGCTAGGATTTGTAAGAAATGAAAAGATGATGAATAATATAGCTTCATTGATTCTTAAAAACATCGCTGCTCTCGATGCAGGAAATGCTTTAAGTGGACATTCACAAGAAGACCCAAGAGAAATGATTGAATGTGCTCATGGTATTGAACTTGATGAAGACCAGATGGAAAAATTTCAAGAGTATCTAGCACTCGAAGATGGAACATGGATTGTAAGTGATTATGGACTTCCTTACTTGCATCCCATATACCAACAGATAATGAACGCTAAAACTGCCGAAGATAAATTATACGCAGTGGATCGAGCATTGAATGTAGTGCATCAGAGGGGAGATTTAGCGGATTTCTTTGTTGAAGGAGGGTCAAAAACCTTAAATGCAGTGTTTGTAAGCGGTGAAAGCATTCCTAAACCTAAAAAATAGCCAATTAAGCATAAATAATACTATGAGACTAAAAAGCAAAGATGATGAATTAATGTTCGAAGCTTACAAGAAGAGCAAAATGAAAAAAGAAGCTCCTGTTGAAGAAGCTAAAGACGTATGCAATTGCTATGACGGAGAAATCTGTGAACCTTGTAAGCGTAAGAAAGAAAAAGAACAAGCTAAGTAATATTTCACTTCTACTATTTGTAATTTATACATAATTGAATAAATAATATTATATGTCAGACCGCTTAACAGATGCTTATAACGAAGTTCGTGTGAACAACCACATGAAGAAAATGATATTGGAAGGTAAATCTCCTGAAGATGTTGAAAAATTCTTGAAAGAAGCAGGACTATGGGATAGAATGAAGGCTAATGCTTCTTCTGCTATTCAAAAGGTTAAGAATGCTCCATCTGCGGTTTCTGGATACGCTAAACAAGGTGTTGCAAACGTAGCACAAAAAGGAGTTAATGCAGTATCCAAAGGTCTTAATAACTTAGGTGTTAAAACTGATGCTACTCAAGCCAATCAAAAGATTCAGGATTTGAAGCAAGCTGGTCAACAACAAGTTCAAAATGCTGGACAAGCTTCAGTAGATGCCAAAGTTAATAGTATTTTCCAATCTCACTCAAAAGATTTGGATACCTTAATGCAAGCAATTGTTATAGATATCCAGAAGTTGAATATCCCTCTTGCTCGTGGATTAAACCCTGTTAACATGTCTAATATAGTTAAAGGTCAGATACGTTCAGCTTTAGGTTTGGGTAAAGCACCACAACCAGCAGTTCAGAAACAACAACCACCTGCAAACGTAGCTACAACTAATCCTACTCCTGTTGGAACGGCTCCACAACCTGCTCCATTACCTCCTACAGCAGGTTAACCTAAAATAGCCTTTACTGATTTCTCGAATAGACTTTCCGTTCTTTTAAATCTACAAAAACAAAAAACTTGATTTTGTCATAAAAATCATTATAATTTGTAACTATGAATTGGAACGAATTCTTCTTTAGACATGTATATTTAGTTGCATTAAAATCAAAAGACCCATCTACACAGATCGGAGCAGTCTTAGTTAACCCCGAAGATAAAGCAGTTATTGCTAGTGGATATAACGGGTTTCCAAGAGGAGTAAAAGATACTTATGAAAGGTTGAATGATCGAAGTATAAAGTATGAATTGGTGGTTCATGCAGAAGTGAATGCTATTGTTGATTGTGCTAGACGAGGAGTATGTTGTAAGGGTGCAATTCTTTATACTAATGCGTTTCCGTGCTCTAACTGTTCTAAGGTTATTGCTCAAAGTGGACTCACAAAGGTAATAATCCATAAAGAATATGAAGAATTGTTTTATAATAATGCGAGTCGAGAAGGACAGGAATCGTGGAATAAGAAACGGGAATTGACAGAACTATTACTATCAGAATCAGGGGTTATTACGGAGGTTTATAGTGGAGTTCTTGGAGTAAGCGTATTACTGAATCAAAAGCTGGTATCCGTATAAAAGAAAAGAGCAGAAATCTTTTGAAATCTGCTCTTTTAAATTAGTTTGACTCTCTATTAGAAGTCATCCCCACCCCAACGGCCTTCTCTTTCACCTGCTGTGGTTCTTTGATAATCACGCATAGCATCTTTTGGAAGGTTTGCGAGAATTGCCTGATCTGCTCTATCTTCAGGGGAGAATACTTCATCTTCTTCACCTTCTAAGGATGGCCCACCTTCGTCGCCTTCCTTATATCCTGCTTCATCATCTTCAGGGATTTCAACCTCTTTGTAAGTGATAACGTCATCTGGAGAATCCCCGAATTTCTTGCCTTTCTTAACAACGGACAATTCCTTGTTATTTCTTACAGCGGAGATAAGGTGATGCCAAATATCGTCTGGACTCTTTACGAGAGATGAAGAGGACAAGTGACGCTTTAAATCCCCATAGGTTGTTTCGTTATCAGGATGCCCTTTAAGATAAGAAATAATACTATCTTCAATTGCTTCTTGATGTTGAACTTCGTCATCGACTCCGTTACCTACTTCAGTTGGTTCTACGGTATCTAATCCGAGTTCATCGGCTTCAACCAAAAATCTCTTGGTCATTACTTCTTTATATAGTTCAGTGAATTTCATAGTTTGTAATATTATTTATCAGATTTTGTCAGTTTTCCTCTTCATTTCTTCTTGATGCGCCCAAGAATTCTCATATTTCGTTATTGGCATCTCACATTTATTACATCTTAAGGATGGTGTAAGTCCTTTATGATGCGTTCTTTTACCTCCGCAAGAAGGACAATATATGGCTCTTTCAAGTAAAACAGATTCTACGAGGTTAGCAAAATTCATATATTATTTATGCAGATTTGACATATTTTGCAGGAACTAAGCAAGTGTATTTGATTGCAGTTAAGTGCTTCTCGTCCAAGTTCTTATCGATACATTTATGACAGATTGAGTAAGCTCGTTTAGTAACATCAAATCCTATATGACCACGACCATAGCATTTCTTACAATTACTGTTTGGTGCTTTTAAAAGAGGTATATCACCTTCAAGGATATTCTTTAATTCGGATTCGTTTAATTCGTATATCTCACCAGTATAGACGTTGAATATAGTTCTTTTCATGTTAGTCTACTTTTATAGTTAAGATTCTGTTAAAGTATTGTGAAGGTTCAATGCCCTTCACTCGATAATTTAATAAAAATTTTTTCATCTCTTTATCGTTTCCAGTGAGTGATGATATCCTATAATCCAAGAAAATCAATTTCTCATCTGGATAGTATTCAACTAGAAAAGGAATCGGCACTTCAAAATTCTCCTTGTTTTTCTTACTGTTTAATAAAGTCAATTGAATGTTGTAATGCTGTTTCTTGTATATAATAAACTTACCTCGTTTAATCACCTTATTGCCGAGTGTTATTACAAGATTTCGTTGCAATGTATCAATAAACAGTTCCTCATGTGGTATACTGGTTAAGACATTTGAAGATGCTATATTGCTCATTAAGAATAACTTAACCTACTACATAACAATTGCAATAGTTAATTATTCATGAACATTAATTTCTCTCCTGCTCCCATCTTTATCAATTGTTGTTCAAAGTAAGTCCAGAACTTCTTTGGGTCAGGATAGGTTTGAATGACACTAACTACATCACAGTCGTTGCAGTTAATCATGCGCCAGGACTGCATGAATATATCCCAACAACATACTAGGTTCTTAGCAGTAGGATCATAGCTTAAACCACTCCCATGCAGTGAAGGTATGTAATGTAAGGCTTTGAGGCCAGCAGGGGAGTTTAGAAGCCTTTGATCGTTAGTGCAGAGCATACGTCGATAATCTTTAAACCCTGCTTTCTTATTTCTTCGTTTAAAGCGCAGTTCCGCTACATTGTTTAATAGCAATGCTCGAAGACTTAACAAAGATAATCTCATAGAGATATTTATCTTTTATTTGCAAAAGCTTGGTAGTGTCCATCGAACGTTATTCAGTCTACCTCTAAATCTCCAATAGAATCCTCTCCAAGAATTCCGTTTTTTGCATTTAGGGATGATCAACCCAAATTTATCGGTAAACAATTCTCTACAATAGGAGCAAGTGCATTTTCTGCCATGATGTTCCACTAATATACAAGCCCCAATAATACGCCAATCATGGGAGGTTACGATATAGTTCTCAGCATCTAACCTATAAAAGTGTTTCTACTAGTTGAACGGATTATAGTATATTATAAAAATTAATCAAGGTTTATTTTAAAATATTTTCATTTTAGGTCTATAAAATGTGTATTGTTACACTAAATAATAGTGTAATGCAATTAGTTGAGAAACATAATATCAAGAAAAGTAATTCTTTTTATACAGAAATAGATGATCTATGTTTCCGTTCTAAAAATTTATACAATAGCCTTTTATATATTGCAAACAACTACTATAAAGATAAAGAAGAATATATTGGATTGAACAATATGTATCATGCAGTTAAAGCTACTTCAATATGGAATGAATGTAATCTACCTAAAAAAGTATGCAATCAAATAGTAAAACAAGTAGATACTAATTTTAGAGCATTCTTTGCTGCGTTAAAAGCATATAAAAAGAATCCTTCTATCTTTATCTCAAGTCCGAAACCACCTAAATATAAAAACTCTAAAAAAGGTAAAAATATAATACATTATCCAAAAGATGCTTTGTATAGCTTAGTATTTAAAAAGAAAGGAACTATAAAACTAAGTGATACAAATATAGAAATTAAAACTAAGCTGAAAGATTATAAAGACATTAGATGTGTAAGATTAATTCCTAAAAATGACAGTTATACAATTGAAATAGTTTATGAAATACAAGAACCTAAATTAAAACTCAATGATAAGTATGCTTCAATTGATTTAGGTGTAAACAACTTAGCTACAGTTGGATTTTCAAACTGTAAGAATCCATTTGCCATTAATGGCAAACCTCTTAAATCTATAAATCAATTTTATAATAAAACTAAAGCTAGACTACAATCCAAACTAAATGAAAACCAAAGAAATACTAATCGAATAACTGAATTAACCAACAAGAGAAACAATAAAATTAACGATTATATGCATAAAGCATCGAGATTATTAGTGAATCAATTAGTCTCCAGAGACATATCCAAATTAGTAATCGGGTATAACCAAAATTGGAAACAAGACATTAATATCGGAAAAAGAAACAATCAAAATTTTGTAAACATACCTTTTAACAATTTCATCAACATGATTGAATATAAATGTAAAATGAAAGGAATTGAAACTATAAGAACTGAAGAGTCTTATACTTCAAAATGTTCGTTTATAGATAATGAACCAATCAAAAAACATGAAACTTATTTAGGTAAAAGAATTAAAAGAGGCTTATTTAAAACATTAAATGGCAAATTAGTAAATGCTGATTTAAACGGCTCTTATAATATTCTTAGAAAAGTAGCTCCTGATTTTAAAGAAGGAGTAGAGGATATTGCAGTATATCCATCGGTTTTAACCGTAAATAGATAAAAGTTGATACTTTTTCTAACTGTTACAGTTCATTCTTAAGTCCAGAAAGGAGATATTCTTTAAGGTTTTTAAGGTCTTCCTCTTGCTTTTTAATTAATTCATCCTTCTTCTCTAATTCCTCTTTCAATTCGTGATAAGAAGATTCAAGAATTTTGATATATTCCTCTTGGGTAGATGAGTTATCAAAATTTAGATTACCCCATTCAAAAGTTGCAGACTGAGTTTTACAAGTAGGACATTTAATATAAGACTCCTCTTCTCCATAATGAATAACATCTAAGAGTAAAGTGTTAGTGAATTTATTTGAACACTGTGGGCAACGCATAGTTATTTATTTATTTAACTTTCTTCTTCGACTTTTTTGCTGCTTCAACGGAGTTAACAAGAGGTTCACATATACCGAAGATACGTTCCTCATTGAAGAATACGGTTAACTTACGGTTTTGATTAATTGCTAGAAGTCCTTTATCTCCTGGGATCATTACCGTTTGTCCTGCTTTTACCTGCTTAACATTTGGGCCAGTTAACTCAACTTTAACAATTCTCCATGCTCTATTGTCAACTGTTTCAGAAGGAAGGATAATACCATTTCTTACAAGGCTTTTACCATCTTCTGCAATATCAGCATAGGTTCCCATAATTATATCCCCTAGAAGTTCGGTAATCACGTAATCTTCAGGTAAAGGCATATCCTTATACTGATCGATTTGTAGGCTTAAGTGGTTAATATTTTCATTTAGTTGTTTCATATTTATATATCTTATACTTGTTTAGTTAAAAATCAACTCTTATTAGATAGTTTTTCAGTCATTTCTATCATTTGTTCGAGTTCTCTAACTGAAATCTCATTACATTCTGCAAACTGTTTAATCTTCTCTTGTTCTTTGTCATCCTTTTCTTTCTTAGCTTTCTTAAGGTAATTTATCTTTTTAAAGAACTTGCTTTTAGGAATAACTGACAGCATTAACTTATAGTGTATTCTCTTATCTATACTTCCTAATTGGTTAACCGTGCAATTAAGCATGTTTGCGGTAGCTGGATTGATAAAACTGATCCATCGACTAATCAAGAATGGACTATAATCATCTAGCGGTAAGGTTTCATCCTTGTTCACTGTTATGGCTTTTAGATAATCAAATAACATGTCAGCCATAGTTTATACCTTTTCTGGTGCTAATTCAACATGAATATCTTCAATTCTAAATTCTTTAGTGCATTGCCAAACATCCATTACTTCAATTACGGTTTCACAATATAGTATTCTATGGCATTTAACATCTGTAAGATATGGTGGAGAATAATCATGCTCCCCATCATAGTAGGAGCAATAACCTCCCCCACCACTTACATAGGTTCCTGATTGATGAACCTTTACTTCTTTAACTGTAGCATACTTACCAGCAAGTTCAAGATCAAACTCTGTATGAATTGATCGGGTCTTTCCACCATATGATTTCGATTCAAGATATTCTAAAGCTAATCCTTCAATAATTTTACGATATGATCTAGTATATTCTCTTCGAGGGTTGAATATATCATAATAGTCTTCCCCTACTACACTTGAGATAACGTTAAAAACTTTATCTTTATGATTATCCTCTATATATTTTTCAGCTTCCTCATATGAGAGAGGATAGCCACAGCGTTTGAATACTTGAGGGGTGATAATTTTTATTTTATCACCAGCTTTGATAATTCTCTTCTTCATTTAGAAATAGTTGCAGGAACAATCTATACAGTATGGTTCAGCAGTTTTCTTAAATTTTCCACAACAACAACGACTAGAATGTGGTTTTTTAACTGAATTGGTATTAACTACTTCATCCTCAAGTAAAGCTTTGGATAACACTTCTTCAATAACTTCATTGACAGAGATATCCTTTTCACAAGATACTTTAATCAGTGTTTCCAAATCTTCTCGTGTGAAGTTATCCAGTTCTAATTCAAGTGTAGCATACTTTTTCAGTTCTACACTTCCATCATCACGAGTAGTTATAGAGAATTTATCGCCCTTGCTCCAACCTAGTTCAGTTAACTCATCATCCGTAAATTGGATGAACATATCTTCACTTCTTTGTAATTTCTTTGTGATCATATCTCAACTATTTGTGCTAGAACCGTATTTGAAGGTTCGTAATTTTTTAGCCCTATGGTTCTTTGATTGAGCACCATCTTAACATAAATTTTATTATTACAGGAATGGTTAATCACAAACGTTTCGAACTCTTTCATATCTGAAAACCTATGTGTAGTGCTTTCATACATTTTACCTTCTATTAAAACGACTGGCCCAAGTAGATATCCACTGATATGTTTTCTGATATCTTCAGATAAATCTAAGTAATCGGGTTCTCCCATTTCAACATCAAAGACATCTAGTTTTTCATTAGTCACATACATTTTTTCAACACGATTTTTTGAATACCTTGAAATGTTACGGAAATACATATTATCAAGAGTATGTGTCAATCTCCATATATCATAGCTCTCAGTGATAAGGTAATTATGTTTGTTTGTAGTTGTAAGATATTCACCCTGTAATTTAGTGAAGTAATCCGACACGTATTCTTTATACATCTCAACAGCTTCGTCATCACCTACTACAAAAAATTGCGGAGGGTTATTGAGTTTGCGGAGGAATCCTACGATTTCATTGAGAGTGATTTCTACGGCTTGTTTTGCAGTAATATCACTGGTATCACATAGGTTATACAAGCTTCGCATTTTCTCTTGAAATGCAGCAGTTGGGATAACCTGTTCTTTTATTGTTTCTTTCTTTTGTGTGTTCATATAGCTTGTGTTCCATCTAAGAAGTTGGCAGCAGTTCTCAATGCTCTTGCGAAGTCTAAGCGAGTATGAGTCTTGTCAAGGTTCGTTTGACGAATCAAATCGACTCCTGCTCCTTCTTCAATAATCTTTGCGTTCTCGTGTAAAAATTGTGCTGCTTGAGTAAATGGATTGATTTCCATTTTTTGTAATGAGTTTATATCAAATTCCATTTTATAATCGTTTAAGTCTTCCATATTTATTATTTACAAGGTTTAAAATCTTTTTCAACTGCACATTTTTCACACACAGTTCTATACCACCCAAAAGGATTTGTGCTAAGTTTCCCATCGGCTCCACAATCTTCACAAGTTATAGACGATAAATATTCAGCAAAGCTTATCATACCTTCTATTGCAGATCGATACCTGATATAAAATTCTTTTAAAGCTGTTTCGTTAAGAGTTTCAGCAAATTCGGGGGTGAAAGGAACCATGTCCCAATACACTCTTAATGTTCCAAACTTTTGTTTAACTTGGACGAATTCTACAGCAGGATATTTTACGAGTTCAAAAGCGGTTTGATATGAAATCTCTTCCCCATTATGCTTAGTATATGTTTCGGTTTTCTCATTTTTCAATGTAATAGAAGTTTGACAATTCTCAATAGTGTATTGTATTGCTCCTGAAAGATTATCAATTATTTTTGCCCAACCTTCTGAACATTCTAATCCCCAACAAAGGCATGTTTCTGTTATTGGCAAATCTTTTTGTCGAAATATAGCAGGATACTTCGCAAAAATTTTATCTTGAATTTCTTTATTCATATCGCAATAATACCACAGCTTTTACTTAAATCAACCGTGTCTTGAAGAAAATTAATTTTGATAGATCGGTGAATACATTACACGCCTTTGTAAGCACTTCTTGAACTTGTGTGTCATCCAAAGAAATTGTAGTTTTATACCAATCATTAATTTCTCCAATATTAATCGTAGTGTAGATTAGAACGCTATCATTAGTATAATTAATAAAAGAATCAGCCACTTTTAAAGGGTTTGGTTGATCATCTTCATTTCCTACTGTCATGAAATCCCCATTGACTTGTAGTGTATAACCCTTTGGTAGGTATGGACTTAAAAGAAATCCTAATTGGGTATTATAAAGATATTGAAAGCAACATCCACCAAATTTACTAACTTCTGGTATCTCTAATAGTAAATTGAGACTTTTCGTGGATTGGAGATTGAAGTCTCCGTATGAAATATTTACAGGCGAAACAAAAGATATTACGTCACCAGTGCGAGAAACATTGTCTTTAAAAATCTGAACAGTAAATCTTTTATTGTGAAGATCACCAGTGTAAACTCCTTCATATTCAACTATCATGTAGGTAGTTTATCACTTTTTAGAAAATAGTCAACTTGATTTTTAGTTGAAATGGATAAATAATAATGAAACTATGAAAATACCATTCTTAAAATCAATTGCGTTACTCACGCTAATTGCATCAGCTTTAATGTTCTCTAGCTGTGCTTTTTTAAAAACCGAAGAGACAAAAATTGCAGCATGGGATACGGCTCATAAAACTCAAATCGATGCTACATTGGCATTGGTTGAAGCTAAAGTTCAAGACATTACGGAAAACGTATTGTTACCTGCTGTTGTCAGTCAAATTGATGCTAAAACCAAAACTAGCTTTGTTAGTTCGTTGTCCTTGGCCTTTAGATCATATGAAGGAACTGGGCAACTATTAACCTCATCTGATATTCAATCTATTGTTCAAGCATGGTGTCCTGATAAGAGCCAGTGGCAGACCCTTGGTGATAAGTTAGCTGCTCAATGGGCAGCAGCAAACCCTACTACTCCTGCTCAAGGTGAAGCAGTATTGGAAGCATTTGCTACAGGATTGAATAAGGCTACTATTGTTGCTCCTGCTGGTGCTCCTGTAACCACTGCAACTACAACTGGAACGTAATTTCCGCACAACCTAGTAAAAAAGCCGCTTTCGAAAGATTGCGGCTTTTTTATTAATCTATAAAGTGAATATATTTTGGAGGAATGCTACCATGTATAATAACAGTATTCATCGACATATCAGAGGAAATGTCTAAATATGGTTCATAATCATATCCTCCTAGTTTCCTACCTAGCAGCATTTTGTTATTATACTCTTCAATTTCAGGTTCTTGGGATACATTAGGTGTATAACCATCCTGTTTCATTTGCGACATATTAATTTCAAATATAGCTTTACCATATGAACCACTTCCAAACAATTCTTCATACTCTGAACTTGTAAATACCGCTGATAGAACTCCTCTATTAGTTAGTCCTCTGCTTTTATTCATAACTTTTAACCCATCCTGTTTGATATTTTCCACGTTTTCTTCGGGGGAGGCATGGAAAAGAGGATACGGATGTTCCCAAAAGGTTTTGTTGAAGTTGGGTTCTATAACACCCCAATCTTCAAGATCGTTATAATCAGATGTTGATAAGAAGTCATCTAAAGTTTTAGTGTCTATATCAGGATATTCTACATCAATTATTAATCCACCAGTGCAAACCTTACTGCTATCTTTATTCCAAACTGAATCTAGTCCTAGTTCTTCAATCCGTTGTTTCAATCCTTCTGGTGAATAATTCTCGTCAGTAAAATACTCTTGTAAAGCAGTAATGGAAGCATTAGTAGTTATTCTACCGTATGCTTCCATTAGTAATTTAATGTCTTTATTCATTACCAACCTTCACCAGAGAAGGTATTATTATAGAATGCGTGTTCTTCATCTGGTTTAGCTATACGAACATCTGAAAAAGGTAATATATCAGGACTTCCAGCAGCATCTTCAATTAATACTTCCTTCACTCTATCGTAAACCTTCTTAATCATACAGGGATATCCTAAATGCTTTCCATCATTGGGAACAACTATATCTCCTTCTTTTAAGTGAGGAGGAGTTAAAGCTTTGTTTACTTCCTCACGGTATTCAGGAGTTGGTTCGTCTAAATAAGGTTCTCTAGGATCACGACGAACATCAGTGTGTTCTAAAGCTTCTTGGAAACTTGAAAGCTTTATGTGGGTTTTACCTACCTTAGTGTAGGACTCACATAATTTGGATAGGTCTTTGTCGATCTTCATATTAATACTATTTATCTAAGATAGTATTAATTATTCCCCGCCACTAAATTTATACTCTTCTTTTTCTTTACTACAATGAGCACCTTCGTCTTCTGGCCCAAATATAAACTCTTCGCTAGAATCTCTACATACAAAATGATCAACTTTGTTTTCAACTTTAGGAGTGGGAAAATACTTTGAAATGAATCGTTTAGCCCCTTCAATCCAGACAGGACTACCATATCCATTCTTTCCTCCTCCTCCAGAAAAATGGGTGATTGGTATATTCCACGTTCCCATTTTTAGTTTTTTGTCGTTCGAACTTAAACAGCTTGCCAGATCATAGAAGTTAAAATCGAAGTCCTCGTCAAACTTCCAATCTACTTCCAATGCTCGTTCTACATTCACTGCAAGAAACACCCCATCAAGAACTATAACTCTTTTAGGGACTTCACCGTAAACTGAGTTGATGTATTTTCCGTCTATGCTATGTCCAACACTTCCAGACAATACGTTTTTATCCCTCCATGCGTTGTTAGTGAAGTGCCAAGCCGTATCTCCAACTTTAAATTCAGACGATCCTGCAATTCCTACAATGTCAAACTGCTCAATAGCTTTATTCAGTTGTTCGACAAAATCAATTGAATGGATTATAATATCGTCATGGCAGAATACACAAATTTTGTTTTTATTGTATTCTGTTATAAAGCGGTTGTATACCTTTGACAATCCATCTTTGTTGTTGGGAACTATGTAGAAGTCTAAACTACGACCAGATATGAACTTATAATGATCGTAAAGGTTATTAAGAGACTCATAAACCTTGCAAGATTTAAACTCTTCAATATTTTTTGCTTGAGTTGGGATAACAATTAAAACTGGTTTCATCGGAATAGTTACAAATTATAATGATTTTTATGACAAAATCAAGTTTTTTGTTTTTGTAGGGCATTCAGGGACTATAAGCTCCTGATCTAAAACCGTCCAATAGAAACCAGTTCTATTTTCATGTTTTAAT
>Ga0302268_1001187_pt1 | contig 14894 bp, 8 predicted proteins | sample III_Bog_E2_1_FD_194554 | JGI IMG/M metagenome (GOLD analysis project Ga0302268, IMG submission 194554) | Peat permafrost microbial communities from Stordalen Mire near Abisko, Sweden - III_Bog_E2_1 | ecosystem: Environmental > Terrestrial > Soil > Wetlands > Peat | place: Sweden: Abisko...
AATCATATATTAAATATGAATATTAGAATTATAACAATAAGAAAGATGCACTCATCATTATCATGAAAGTCTCGATCGACTCTCATTAACCTTTTTACTTTTATCCATATTATTATTTTATTCTTATTCTTTTTATTCTTATTCATTTTTCTCACTTAATACTTCAATATCCACAGAAATTTCATCATTAGGATTTTTCTGGCCTGAACAGATATCACAGAGTACATTTTAATATTTGTTCCATTACTCGATAGCAGACCAATCCATACCACTAAACACGACTGCCAATTTTACTGATTTAGAACATTTTTTGCAATAAAGAATTATGGGGTTGTAGTCTTAAGAAACGCACAGTGGACACGTTTATTTTTTATGAGTCCAAGCATACATGCATTGTGAATGATATATATGTCCACATTTTGTTCTAAGGTTGCAATTATTCTATAAGCAAATAGAGCAATTTTATTTTTTATCTTGGAATAGAGGCCCAATTTAGTCAATGTTAAAATCTTTAAGATTAATCGCACTGGCAGGAGAATCTTCGCTTGCCTACCTTCTTCGGCTTGTTCTATCTGCCCTTTTCCTGAGGCAAGAAATTACTATAATACAAATACAAACAGCGGCTGGTATTGTAAAAAAAATAATGATGAGGAGAGTTGCTAATCTACTATTATCTGTTGTTGATGAAGAGGATGAGGATGCATTACTATTGGAATTGCAGAAATTTATACTGATTGGATATTACAAAGAACAGCAATGCTAAATGCAATTAGATTGAGTGAGTCCAGCATTGAAATCTGGGGATTAATAACTGCTGCAGCTGCGAAAATTTCCGTTTGATAAACATATTGTGCAACTATCATTACTATCGCTTGCTGTTGAATTGTAGCACCCTGACTGTCCTTCGATTAGAGGTATCAGTAGGCAAATCATGAGGATAAAAACCAAGTTTCGTAAGAGCAAATTACGATGAAATGATTTGAGGATTATGAAACAATTATTTTCTGGAGTTGATGCTGTGCGCTTAAAAAATTAAAGCATATTCGAATTTTATTTCTGTAGGTTTAGTAATTTTAATAAATATATAAGAAAATATTCGATATCCTTTAGAGATGATCTATAAAGATAAAAGATTCCATTTCTCTGTGCCATATAAAATTAATGTCGAAATGCAAGAATATTCATGTTTATTAATTCGCAAAATTTACTATTATTATTTTTATCGTCATTAAGATTATTAAAATTCTTAAGATAATTATTGCAGACTATTCGAAAATATAAATTAATTAAAAACAATTAAATATAAAATGATGTTAAAATCATTTTCAGATTGGCATAAAGGTGGGAATCACCGTATTCATATTCTGCTGGAAATTCATCCATCCAAAGTCATTTAGATAAAATCCGAAGGGATTTAATGCATATGGCATTTCAAAAGATGGGTTAGGTTGAATCATATCACCACCAGCAATTGATAGTTATGTTTGAGCAGCTGGAAGAGTTGAGTCTGAGATGGATTTCCTATCTATTTTGGAGTTTATTAGTTTCATTTTTTAGACACCCTCCTAATATTGAGCTTTATAGTTGTTGATTCCTACTTCTGTTTTAAATTTTTCTACAATTTTAGTGATGTATTTGAACTTTTCAAAGACCTTTTGGTGGTGGCTTCTGCATTGAGGAGAAGACCTTGTTCCAACAAACATGGCAAGTTTATCATAAAAGACCATTTCTCTAAAATATTAACTTAAGTACCTCATCTTCTTTTTAGAAGTCATGGATTTTTTGTGAATATCGATAAAAATCGCATAAGCCAAGTCTTCCTCAAGCGACCAAGACCCCGCATTGGCTGAGGACGACTGATTGCATTGAACACTCTCATTAGGTATTAAAAATAAATAGTTTTGCATTGTTCGTTGATTTATTATAAGGAATATAATCTTCATGGCTCAATAGTGATATTATTTTTGTTTTTTCTGGATTTTATAACTATATCTTGAGAATTTTCTGACTGTTATTTTCAGATTATATAATTTTATGCCCTTTTGTCAATAAAAACACTTTGGCTGAGTTCAAACCGCAAAAATATTTAAATTGTGATTATCTCGAATAAAAAAAAATTGAGTCTCTTCTAAAGGCTTAAGTAATATTTAAGGCCAGTTCCATCTTTGCCTCAAAATATTCATATTTGAATCAAATCCCTTCCATTCTCCATATTGATCTGTAAATTTTTTTAATTCTTTAGTCCCATAGCACACTTTCCTTTTTTACTATTGCAATGTAGTTTTTTAGTAGTTTCTTAAGCTGAATTTAATACTTATTTGATGTGGGGTCATCATTTTTTTTATTTAAATCAGTCTTATTATCTTTACTTTCAAAAAATCTTCTTTTTAGATTTGTCGCATTTTAAAATGAAAACATTGAACATTAGAATTTTTAGATTAATCTAGTCTTCCTTAAGCAATTCAAGTGTATTTTATTGGAAAATAATTCTTACTCTGAAAAAAATAAATCTATTTTTTTGATTTTCCCATCACGTAAAAAATAGAATTTAATCAGTTGAATGGACATTGAATATTTATTTGGGCTATTTTTCTGATTAATTGACCTAAATTTGCAGTCTGGAATTGTCTTTTATGATTTTAACAAACTCTGATCTGACTTCTATCAATGAGAAATAATCAATGCCGTACTTAGAGAAAGAGAAAAGTTATTTATTTAAGTTGTCGGCAACTTTTTAAAGAGATCAAACTGAGAAACTTTGGCATTCTGAATAATTTTTTTGTTGTATTTTATGAGTTGGAAAGTGATACATAATAATTAATAGAATCAAAGGCAAATGTATAAAGAAAATCATCCAAAAAAAAGACTATTCTTGATCTCTATTGTGTGTTTTTATTGGTAAGGAACATGGCTATCATGTCAAATCAAACTATTTTTATTTATAAATATTCTATCTACGTTATAAATCAACTAGATTGAGTCCTACTTTATCTTTTTTGAGATCAATATCTTCCTTATAAATTAACATATTTTATTTTTAAGAGCTGACCAATCACTAAAAGTATACACTTATTTTTATATCATTTAATTGACTTCAAAAGGGATCAATTCAAATTATATAAAAACCAACTAAATTGATAAATTTTGGATTCTTATTCATTAATTTATCGTCAATTTAATTTAATATTGTCATAATCAAATAGCTGATACTAATGGTTTGTAAAAATATGCTTCTTCAACTCCCTCTTTGTTTTTGTTATTAAATTTAATACTGAATCAACCAATCTTGATTCTTTAAGAACACACTATTTTTTAAACAGAGTTTACTTTTGTTATCAATTAATTTACTGATATTACGAAATAACAAACATTTTAAATAATTAATATCTCTACATATCTTTTAGCTCTAAGATAACTATACTTTTTGATTAAGAATAAGTAAAATAGAATTTAATGAAATAATTCGATGGCTCATTGAATTATTGTTCTGCCTTTATCTTACCTTAGATGTTTGTCGATTGAAAAGCTGATTTTCTTTTGATAAAAAGTTTCAATTTATTGGTTCACAAATTAACCAAGAAAGTTTATTAATGCTTTATTTAGGTTAAATTTTTTATCTCCTCTTTATTATTTAAACACTAAACCGTTTTTCTCAATGAAAATGATTGTTATATGTTCATGATATTTCTAGGCTCATTTATAAGCTCATTCAATATAAATCTTATTAATAAAAGTCAACATGATGGATTTAATAATTCTCGGTGGTATCATCTATCTTGCCTCAAGGGTATTTGCAAAAGCATTTGACTCAGTCTACGCTTTATTTTGCCGACGTTAGTTTCAGATCACTGATACTGCATTGATTGATGACAAGCAGAAAAATTTAAAAGAGGATAAAAAGAAGAAAGACAACTATATTTCTACCTCACCTAAAATAAATAAAACTAAACCAGTTGCAAATTCCCCTCAGACCGCAACAACAAAGATTGCAACTGACATTTAAAGATAACCGATTAAAAAATTGAATGACCCTCCAAAATAGCCTGAGAAAATTTAAAATCATAAAGGAACATCCTAAGAATAAGGGTTTCTCTCACAACATTTAGCACATAAACTGGATGAGCCTCAACAATCTTCAGAAATAATCCCTTAAAAAATCAATTCAATTGAATATTCAAAACCCGTCTATTCAATTTTTCCATAATAATCAGCCTTTGTGTTAGAGCCTAAAAAAGAGGAAGAAAAGCAGGAAAAGATATTTTTCACAAGATTTAATTAAGTTGAGTCTCCAATTATCCATCATGGCCTTCAAAATTAATAAAAATATGAAAAAGAAATCGAAAGTCTTCTCAAAGAAATTGAAAAATATAGGGAAGAAAAGAAATTATACATCTAAAGAATTGAGGATATTATTCAGCATGTCGTAAATCATGAGAATTATTAATTGGCCGAAGAGACTCAAACAAATGACTAATTAAAATTGTAGGCACTTTATCAACTTAAAATAGAAATCAATAATTCTCATAAAAGTGAAAAAGAGAAGGAAAATCAATTAATAGAAGAGATGAGATAAATTTATAATAGCGAAAAAAATGAACTTAAAAAGGGGTATGAACTAAGAATTAATTAACTCTAGAGCTTATTTTATCGGCAGCAAGAAGATAATGTTGTGCTGCAGTAAAGCATCAATTAATTGAAAGAATTGCAAAGGAAACAGCTAATAGCTCTGCCACGTTAATAGGAAATAATTTAAACTGGAGCAAGTTAATACGCTCGACTTGTTTATGAGCTTCAACAATCAAAATATCATCTTTAAAATCAAACTCAGGAATTATCTTTAGCCAACAAACAACTTTAATAAACCATATAAATCTGTCAAGTTCGTGAGGAGTAAATTTCAAAACTAAAATAAAAATTAATGCATGAGGAAAATAATCAGATTGAACTCACCATCAAATTCAACTCCAAAATTGAGTCTTTGCAGCTGCAAAAAGCATAACTTGAGAAGCAATTGACTAATTTGCATTAGTCACATTTCAAAGAAGAACAGGAAATATAAGCGAGCTTGTCCAAGAAACAAATGGAAAATGTTTAGAGATATTAGATTTAAATTGAGGAAATTACTAACAAGTTAGCTTAAGAGCAAAGAGGAAAATAACAACTCGTTAAAAGAGTTTAAGAAGTTTAGGAGGAACTTAAATTCTGCCAGACTCAAATCGAACTATCATCAGCCACTTAAACTAAATTAAGAGACGAAGTCAATTCCCTGAGACTTGCTCAAATCACTCAAAAGCCTTAAAAGAGCATATCCTTGTTTGAAGTGCAAAATCATCCTTAATTTTTAAAGTTAAAAATAAAACTATAAAATTATGAAAATCAACTCAAAAGCAAAGTATAAAAGGAGGAGCAGTATAAATTTGAATAGCCTCTCCCGATGCCGATATCCTCACCAACAATCGAAAAGAAAATAAATTATGCAAGGCCCTCGAAGGAACGTGATCCTTCTCCTCTTTTTGCTTCAAGCAATATATAAATGGCGACTCCTCCTGATACTAAAGCTTTCACAAAAGCTCCTTACCGAAGTAACGTTAGCAATCCAAATGACAAGCCAACTTCTGTTATATTTACTGAAATTTTCGAGAGAAAATAAAATGAAAGATATAAAACTCCTTTTGAAAAACCATCATTCACAAGTAGCATTCATTAAAACAGCAATTTCGGAGAGATATACTTCGGATAAACCAATATTCTCAAGTAGAACAAGCGTAACTTTGTGATTGGCGAAATTAACCGCTTGAAGAAGATAGCGGCCAAGAAAACAAAGCTGATGTATCGATCTCTTGCCAAAAATAGCAAGCCGATATCTGAATTTATTTCCAATGTTCCTAACTTGTTCGTTGTTATTGAACTTGCAAATAAAAAAATACTTGGAGCCTTCACTCAGACTGCTTTTGCCACCAAGGATACTAACGGCTCAGGAGTATAGAAATCGAAATATATGGCTCAAAACAAAGCAATGATCATGGATATCACTGAGGAAAAGGTCTTCATCAATGCTAGCACCAGCGCACAGGAAACAATCAAATATGATCAAAACGCGTTGGTTTGGGGCAAATATGAGTTTGTGGTTAGTTTTATTGAGCCTCTTTTGTTCAGCTGCGATTTGAACTGTTAAAATGGGATATACCCCTGCTCTTACTCAAATCAGGAATTAATGGGCGCTAATGAGGTCAATATACCCATCACCCAATTTGAAGTTTTTCGTATCTTCCTTGGATGAATTATGATTGAACCCTATTCTTATAATTAAAATTTGTTTTCGTTTTTAATATTCACAATAAATTATATGATTAATAAATTGAACAACAATCAATATGCACAGGGAGAGTTAGCAGGCCATGAGACGACATCGATATACTCTATTTTTTTACCTTACAACACGAAACTCTCAACTGCACTGCGAATGGTTCTTCCTGAATTCATAGGCACTTGCTGTAGAGGGGAATCATAAATTTAGTCATTTATCATCTATGCATGCCAGATGCAAGATATTGTCCATATGCTGTGACCGTATTTGAAAAGCTTAGGCAAGAATCTCTCAATATAAAAGTCTCGATATAATTCGATGGCTTATTGCTGGAAATTGGAACAATTCTTCATTGTATATCCTGAAACTCCTTTAGTAAGGCATTTGAATTAAAGAACGTCTTGAATGACAAACTGATCGTAGCTGGATTGCACAAAAAGCATTTTGGATTGGAGGGTAGCATATGAAAACTGAATGAATAGGCATTTCCATTGCTCATCCTAGGTTAAAAGATTACTGCATTCTTTGTTTGGAGGCCTTTCATCAGCATTTGATAATTGCATCAATATCTGTATTGGATTTGGATCATCACCAACTCTCAAAGATTTCTGAATTTCTGAATTTTCGTAATTTTACAACATATTTCTTAAAGTTTAGATATTCCAACTTTATCCGAGATTTGAATTGACTAAAGGATCAAAGAAAATGCCAGAGTCAGCAACTCCATACACTCTATCTGGTTATGGAACCAAAGATTTGACATATGACAGCCAAATTATAGTAGCCATACCTCCGGCGGATGATCCACTGACAATAATCCTGTCGGCATTGCTGAGATTATACTTAAGATCTGCATATTTAAAATGTGAGCGGGTATTAACTGAGCCTCTAAAGTAAAGTTGACGATCTTTGTATTGGACAGGAGACTTGTTGTTTCCTTGATGAAAAGCGCCATCACAATACATTATTACGATTTTAGTCCAGTTCGCAAATTTGCTTTTGGCAGGATCAGTCGATAAAAAGCCGGCGTCTGCGGAAGAGTAGTCATCAGGCCAAACATCTGAAGTTCCAAATTATCCTTTACTACGTCTATAACAGCTTTCTAGAATAGAGGCTAGATCAGTTCCAATGCATGCCCCTCCTCCGATCATGTAAAAGATGATATTTTTGGTATCTCCTCCCTCATGAAGATATATCATCGGGCTACTTCCATCCAAACATTTGGCATTTGGATCGGTATTATGTATGACCTTCTTGTAAAAAGCCGCACCCATCACCATTCCAAAGAGAAGAATGATTGTAATTGCATAAATTCCCTTCATGTTCCAATATTTAATCTACTATAAATAAAATAAAGTTGCGCAATGATATTAGATGCATAATTCAAATTATAACATAACAGTTGCTATGAGTCAATGGATCAACGACTCTCCTGACGACACCCTTGATGGGCTTTAACCAGTACTACCCGAAGTATTGCTGCATAGATTCAGATCGAATAATAATTGAGAAATTAAATTTAGCCTTAACTTGAAGATTAATTTGAAAAGAAGATCAAGGAATAAGTGGCAGAAATATAAAAAATGGGTGAGATATAGTTCCAGCAAGCCTTAGAGGATTTGGAAGCGGAAATGAGAAATATTGAACATTAAAAATTAAGTGAACTTGATGCCGAACTTAATAATTTAAAATCTCAAAAAGACGAAAGAGACAAAGTAAAATTAATGCAGGCTTAGCAAAGGTTTGTTTAGGAACATTTTCATGATCGCATTCTTGCACATCCTTCAATGCAACAGCTGAAGCATAACATATAGGATGAGATAACTAAGAATATGATGGATAAATACAATATTCTTCGATAGAAAAGAGTAAAGGAATTGAAGGTCAGACTCTAAAGCAGAGAACAGAAAGACAGAATTTAAACTGATAAGAGTATCAGAAATGACGTATATAGCAAGAGTGGTCTAGATGAGATCAAAGGAGAAATTAGCAAATTCAAAATATCATTGGCTTCATTGAAAAGTAAATATAATCTAAAGATCTCCAAAATCACAACTGAAATAAAAGAGTTAAGCAAAAAATGTCAAGATACAGAGTATAGTAATTCCAATCAACTTATTGATCAGTTGCAAAGGGAAATATCAGAATTAAAATTGCAGATATAACCAAATTATAATTAATAAAAGGAAATTGCTTCTGAAGAAGAAAGTAGTTTCTTCTTTAACCAAAGGGGAAATAATTTTTCTTTGGGTGATAATATGGCAAAGGGTAATTTTTTGTAGCCTGATCGTAATAAGGAATAAGAAAATAAATACATTGAAGGTGCTCAATATATCAACTAAGATATTGACATCGACTCTGAAGATTCCTTGGATTAGATGACTTCCAGTGAGAGAAAAGAACAGGAATAAATACCACTTCCTCCCAACTCACACGCTCAAATGTTGAAAAGGTTATTAGTCGAGGAAAACAGTGAGAATGAGTAAAAATAGTCTGAGTATGAATCGAATCAAGTCTACCTATAAATGCCTATGAAAACATTGCTAAACTTTAACGTGGCTAAAATGTTACGCGATCAATGGCAAGAAGATTCTTTTGACAAGTATTTGAGTCTTAGAAATACAAAGTAAAATAACATGAACGCTCAAAATTAACAGCCTCAAAATAATTTTCAGTCCCTGTATGAACAACATTTACAAAAATTAAACAGGGATTTGAAAGTACCAAAAAGGAAGAAACTTACTGAGAAGGCCAAAATGCAAATTTCATTGAACTTCGCAAGCCAACGTCATAAAAACTCAGAGTCATATTTTTGAAATTATTATCAATTTAATTATTGTATAACAGCAATTCCATGGAATTAAAATTTTATCAGTTTAACTACCCTTAATATGGCTCTGTATCTATGAAAATTATGAATAAATCAAACTGGCGCTCTCATGAAATATTTTCTCATTGATTGGATGAATCTTTATGAGTACTGTTGAGGGGGCATAACTGTGGGATCTTTTCCAAATTTTATTTATTTGTAGATATTTTCAATCTTTTCGATGAAGTGGTAAGGTCGCATAAAATCAATAATCCCCAAACGTAAGGTGAGATCTGATTGGATAACCAATAGAGAATAATCAATTACTGCTTGCTATTTAAGAAAATTAGCATCTTATTCTAATATTTTGATGGTTTTTTCATATAGTGAAGGCTAGAGAATATAGGGTTTGCCATCTTTATCAATGATGAAGTTTGTGTCTAATCCGGTAAATGATTTATTTAAAGAGGGCATAGCGAGACGATTTACTTCAGACCCCTTTAGATCGTAAACTTTCAATTGTCCGCTCATTCCTAAAAACACGTTCTGCATAACAACAAATTTATATATTTTATTTCTGATGTTTGCTTAGTATATTCCATATATTTTTGCCAAATAGCTTCCTTCATTATTTTATCTCTTAGATTTCATATATTTCAAGTAGGCAGGTGCAAATTTTTGAAACTCAATAAATTATTTATCATTAATGATCTTTACGACCAACAGTTAGTTGTGAGATTTGGAGAAAAGAGAAGCACTCTTACCTCCAGAACTATCCCAATTTTGGCACCCGTATAGGCTGCGAACATATAATTTAAAATTAATTCCTTCATTGATCCTCAATTCTTAAAAATCTTTATGATAGTAGATGGAGAATGTAAACTAGAATCTTTAATTTTTATCAAAGTCCTATTTAAATAAATTTTTGTATATTGTTTCAATTTACTGACTGATTTTCCATTAAGTTTTAAGTTCTTTGAGAAATGATATTTTTACATTGATTTCATCTTTTATATTTTTATCTTTGGCATAAAGGTTAAATTCTTCAGAATTAAGGCAGCAAGCTAAAATGGAGACTGGGTCATTGATATTCCCAATTGGAAAATACATGTACACTCCTTGATATTACAAAAACCGTTGATTACGTAACTTTTTTTGAAATGTATCAAGTTCAGTCTCTATTTCTAGACTGGTATCCTTCCTGATAGAAAGATGATGATGCCCAATAAAAGATTGTGATTTGAAAAGAGGATTCTGGTCTTGATCCATTCTTTGAAATGAATTTTTTCTGATTGGGCTGTTGGTATCTTCTAAAGATAAAAATTACTTTTGAAGATAGAAGTCTTCTAAACTTGTTATGCTCTCCTCTATCTTTTATTTTTTTATCAAGTTGATCAATAAATTATTCACTTCTATAATAATTTTTAGAACGTGCTCAACTTTGTAAAATTTACGCATCACAATTGTCCAATCATGACAGATTTATTAGAAATATTTAGAAATTGACGATTAAATATCATGCAAATTTTATCTAATCATTTTTAATAAATTGGTAATTTTATCGAAATTTTATTGATAATATTGAGCTTTTGAAGATTTTTACGGAGTTGAAAATGAAGCGAATGGTCCTGAAGGATAAAAAGGCATTTTCATAAACTCGTTTTCAATGCTGTCAAGGCACGAATTTTTTTAATCTAGTTCATGTTTATATAGGTCACGCATCATCTTTTCATCTTTAGTGAGAGTTGAATTTTTGACAGCATCATTCATAAAAATCGGCACAATTTAATATTTAGGCTATTTAGTAACAGTAAACTTAATTAAAGTATGCGGGCACTAAATAATTCTCACGATATTGAGGTGTGAGCATTCTTAAAATTTAGATTTCCTAATGGTTTCAACAGAACGATCTTCAATCTTAGTAAAACTGTTGACTAATTAGATGAGATAATGCATAAAATTGACTGTGAGATAACTTTGGCCTATTTTAATTTTGGTGTTGCCCATAATTTATTCACAATCTTGGCATTTAAAGAAGAGTTTAAAAAATAATTTTTAGTTATAGTTTTTAAAAGATTTAGTAATTTCATTATATAGAGATAAGCTTGATCTTTATTTAGGCCTTGGCTCCTCTTCTTCTTAAATCTAATTGATATTTGCAGCAAAAAATGAGCCTTTGATATTAGAGTAATTTTAAATTGCCACTGTAATGCAATTACCCCCTATAAAATATCGCTCAGTATGATGACATTGACATTTTTTACAAAGAGAATTCGTGTTGATCATGCATTGAAGAAGATAAGCGCCCAAAAACATATCCTCTCCACTATACAATCGCGTCTTTGATATTTTGCACATTTCGCATATTTAAAGTAAATGAGTTCGATGATGGCGAGAGCAATATTAAAAATAATTTTTAGCAAGGTCTGCAGCCTTCCTTCGAGTATAATTAATCTTGATGCAAGATACTGATTGACTATTGAGAAATGTATCCACATTGGCATATATTTCATTATTGGATAACAAAAAAGTAATTTGGGTATTTAAAAATAATAGTTTTTTAATTTTTTAATCCTGTGCTTTGATTTAACTTTATGCTTTTAAATTCCAGCCAATTCTAAGCAAAATTTAAAATACTTTTTTTAGATTGTGATTGATTTCATCACTATAGTCGCCCAATAGAATTGATCTGATCCCAGCTTAATGCTCCACAAACATGAGCATTTCTCCTGGTTTAATTTATTTAAAGTATATTTTATCACAAACTCCAATTATATCGTCTCTAACGTAGCGATCAATCCAGAGCAGATTATCAATTCTCTTTTTAATGTATGTCAACTTTTAAATGCTTTCAAGATCGGAATCTTTGACTTTGGAGAGAACCATTATTTTATGAGATAGAAAATATTAAAATGCGATTTTGCTGACGTGTTCCTCTATGAAAATGACGTTAGGATTTAATTTAAATATTTTATCGAGGTAATTCTTTAAAATTATGTTCTCATTTTTAATCATTTCGTCGAATCTTACCTCATGACTTTTTATTAACACATCAGCTGAAATCGAGGGTTTAATTGTTAGAATGCGCGGATACTTTAAATGGGCCTATAATTGTTTAGATGGAATGTTTTTCTAAAAAATCAACCCTTTAAAACAAACGGCAGTCACTGATTCTTTGGGAGTTTTAATCATAACAATTCGGATTTACTTTAAGAGATCAAGAAATTCCTTACGGATAAAAGAGTCAATCTATACTTCCATAACTGTTTTTAAAGCTAACTGAGCTAATCTTTCCACCCAGGTTTATCTTTCTAGCTGATATTTTTCACAGAGAAGATTGGACATGCTTAATAATGTGTTAATAAAATATTTATTGTTTTTATCTTATGACTAGATTGGAGTTTGCTGGCAATTTCGTTACGAAGACTCACCTATTGTGGATGGATTTTCAGAATCTTCCATCTCTAATTGAATGATTTTTTATTACGCGTTAAATAATGAACATTTTCTTGTGTAATCACTTGTTTAGTCAAGCGACAAATTATAAATCTTTGTGCGGCATTATTAGCAGTGGCGTAGTCTGCGCTCTTACTTGTAGTTGATTGAATCTCCTAATATGATAAATCTTGCGCAATGCGAGCAAAATACTCGACCACAAAATCTGCAATGATGTCTCCACCTGATCAGAGGCAGAAATTCTTTGCTGCAATCCCAACATTGAGTAACATCTTTATCGTTAACCCATTTTTATTTGGGACAAAGAAGATTTTTAATTGCATTTTGGTGCATGAACAATTTTATAGAGGAGTATTTATAGTTATTTTGGATTGTTTATAACTGGTATCAGTTGCTATCAACAATAACTCCCCTTTTGTATCATTACATGCGTATAAATTGAGTATAAATAGAGGTCAATAATAAAGATGGATAGTCATTGATCATAATGATTAAACCTTCGTATAAATGTAATCTTATCAGTATTATTCATCAAGATAATCTATTCCACCATTTTTTTTCCTTTTATTGTTTCTATTATTTCTGAAGACACTCCATACAGATATGCTACTTCAAAATTTACACTGTTTTTTAGTTGTAAATACTCATTATTCTGTTATGAGCATAACAGTTCTCACAGATTAGTTTCACAGGACTAAATTCTTTGCTTGCACATGATGGGCATCGTTCATGATCAATTTATAGTTTTTATCTTAAGCAATTCACATGAAAATAATGTCCGCACATGGTTTTGGCGTTAATTTGATCTTTTTTGCATACACAACAGTTTAAAGTGACAAATGGTTTGTACTCTGACTTAATTGAGTCAATATTTTGTTAATTGTTGCTCTCTGATTGTTGTTTTTAAACGTCTTACAGATTGAATTCAGTTCTTTTTTTGTTAATTTTTTTATAGTAATTGCTGCATATTGCTAAAATTATTATCTGCAAGAAAATGGCGATTGCAGCAGCAACAGCCAGACCAATTACCATCGCCTTGTTCACATTGCAATAAATTCCAGACGAATCTATTACGTATCCACTCGAGCAGGATGAACATGTTTATATAATGGATCCATTAACCAAGTAATTATCGCAGGAAAGGCAGTTGCTATCTATGCATGCATAACAGAATGAGACCAGCGATAGAAATATAATTTATCGCATTATGCCATCACCCATGTTTTTTAATTATGAACTTAAGAGTTAATTATTTAAATTATTGAAGAGATTAATTTTTTTCAAATGATTCTTTCAATCTTAGTCATTATAATTTTATGTAAATTTATCTTTATGACTTTGTACAACTATTTGCTACATTCAATGGAGTTAAATAAAAGAAATCAAAAAATTGGCAAATCATTGATATGCATGAATGAATATTTGAACCAATACATCATCACAACAAGTTAACTGCATATACTCCTGAAACTATGTTCTCTACATTGCTTCATTATTACTGTGAAGAAGGAGCTTACGTCTGAGCCAACTTCTGGCAGGGTCGATGATTGTTACCATGTACTCAAATCGGTTCGAAGTATATTTTTTGTATTCCTCATTGTCCTTGAATTCGCGACAGTTTTAGCATTTGCCTTCATGTTGCCACTACGTAGATTCGTTGGTACTTGCTGTTAACTCTTAATGAGTCTGCACTTTTCACAGGCGCGAAGTTTTACCTTTGAGTTTGGGAGAACAAATGTTTTTCTAAGTAATGAGATACATACACTCTGTTGACCTCATCCTAACGTTCTTGTTCTCTGCGTTCAGACATGGAATCAAAATCATCTCCTTCGTTCATTTTCAATAGTAATTATAATTAATAGAGTCATTAACTTTTACTTCAATTGACTTAAATATTACTTTATCCAATAAATATAAAAAATAAGCAATGACTGATCTGATTTTTTTGACTTGATTAGGATTATTATTTTAAAATAAAATGTCAAATGTATTCATAAAAAAGTGGAAGAAATATATTTTTTCAGCGATTTTTATTTGTTGTTTTGTAAAGTAGAATAATATCAATATTATCGATTGCTTTCGGTTTTAATACAAAATAATGGATTAGCAGTTCTTAGCTATCATGCTAATTTCAGTTAATAAACATGTTATAAACTAATTGATAATAATATCTGATGAGCGACAGCGATTAAGAAGGCTTTCATTAGCCAAAACCAGAAACCATCACTTTAAAAATTAAAAATATAACAACCAGCCGGCTCATTAAAACCACAAATATTAAAACATTCCTATTTCGAAGCCCTATCAGCCTTCACCATGAGC
>Ga0302268_1001194_pt1 | contig 14846 bp, 16 predicted proteins | sample III_Bog_E2_1_FD_194554 | JGI IMG/M metagenome (GOLD analysis project Ga0302268, IMG submission 194554) | Peat permafrost microbial communities from Stordalen Mire near Abisko, Sweden - III_Bog_E2_1 | ecosystem: Environmental > Terrestrial > Soil > Wetlands > Peat | place: Sweden: Abisko...
AAGTCGTTCTCTATTTTTAGCAATATGAGAACAAGTAATTTCAATAAGATGAAATATATATTTTTATGAATTTCTTCTGAGTCTGTATTTGTACCATGTGTATACTTATTTCTGATATCAGGTCCATTTGTATACTCGCTTTTATTCCAAAAATAGCTGAAATATTTACTTTCAGGTTCAGTGAATAAAGAGCTTCCAAATCTTACTAACCCCAATTCTTCCATTTTGCAGATTTCTTGTCTTATATTCTTAGAAAAACTCCAATAACATGCTACTTCGTCGTAATATAATCTTCCTATTATATGTAGCTTGATTTGATCTTTGAGTCTAATGACATTATCATGAGTTAGTTCTAAATAGCCTTCATTTATTAATCTTTCTATTGTCTGAACTTTGTAAGTCTGAAAGTCTGTTAACCGAACTTCCTCTTTGGTTAAGAGGTTAAATAGATTGTTATATTTACTTTTGTAAGGTTCAATATAATATAAAGTATTGTTGCTCCCAAAGAAGATATTTTTTAATTCCATAAATTTATCTCCGGTTCCATAAAAATATTTCTTATTTACAATCGACTTAACATCCTCAAACTTTATCCCATGGGTATATAGTTGAAGTAACTTGTGGTCTATAAAACCTTCTTCAACAAACAAATTATACTGTTTTAAAAGACGTTCTATTTCGGGTGTTAGTTGGCGAATTTTTTCTATATAGGAAGTATTATCTGATGAAAATTTGAATTTTATCTCATAAACCGAATGGTAATCAATTAAGTAGTTATTTATAAACGAAGATATAATACTTTCAATACTTTTATTTCCTTTTTCAAGATACTTTGAATACAAAAGCATTTGACAATGTGACAAATTGTTTTTGCGTCCAAAGGCATAACCAGTGAGATATTCATTTTGCGATCTGATAAATGTTTTCTCAAAAGTATCAAGCTCATGATCTTTACTAACTAATGATATACATCCAAATATATTGGTGAATTTAAAAAGAAGTGAAAAATTATGCATGAGTGATATGTCATCATTTTGTTCATTCAACCATTTCAATCCATATGAAATCTTTTGAATATTTCCATCCCATATGACTTTCACCGGTTCGTCCTGATCAACGACAATGGATATTTCATTTCCAGCTTCCCAAGTGTAACCATCAACTAAAATTTGATCATTAAGTTCTCGTTCTAAATCCTGAGCTTTTAATTTTGTTCGCAGAGAAAGTTTAAAATTTTTCTCACGTGCTTTTGTAATTAACCTTACATAATTCAAATTTGCTTCTGGATTGTCTAAGTAATTATTGATGATTAATTCCTTGTCAGTTTGATTCAGACATTCAGGAAAATAGAGTTGCTTGTGATCATTCTCGTGAAACTGTTCAAATTCCGAAAGTAAAAGTTCAGCGGAATCTTTTTTTTCGATTAAATAATCTCTAAGTGTAGAACCAAATTTGTTTACTAACGTTTTATGCATTAAAACTTCACTTATCCATATGTTTTGTTTTTGGATAAGTACGTTAAATATGTCTGAGGATATTTTCTTGAAAATATTCAGTTTCTCAATCAATTCCCAAAACCCTTTTTGATAATCACTTTCAAGACTATCAAATAACTCTATGATATTGTCATCTAATATTTGTTCAAAATACTTTATAATAAGGCTCCAAAACTCTTTTGCTTTTGTTTTAAACAGCTGAATATCAATATCAGTCCAAGTTGGTAGATATAATTCATTATCAATATAGAGTTTTATCTGATAAAGCTCAATAATGTCATTAATAGAACTGTGATTTCTTATAATTATAGCTTTTAATATTGGTTCTGCATGTAAAAGTTCCAATTCTGCAGCTCTATCTTCTTTTGAATAAAATGTTACTCTATCCATTTTGTTCTTAATTATTTAACAAAGAATTTTGCTTTCTTTTCGTTATAAATGACAAACAATTAACTGCTAGTTATATACGGGTGTAAGAGAGAGATTTCATAGAATATATCTATATAAATACCAAAGTGCCTAATTTTTCCATAGTTTGTTGCTCAGTCATTACAATAAGCTCTTCAAATAATGATAATATTCTCAGTCCATGGTTCATGCTTTATTAAACCCAATTCCTCTGAAGTGAAAATAGTCAAATCCGTCAGAATCCTTGCCAAGATTATCAAATAATGTATCATATTCAAAAATATGATTGTAGGGAAAAGCCATATCTCTTAATTCTTCTCCTCTAAAGTCAACTGGAGAAAAACCTGTTTCTTCGTCAATAAGGGAAAGTGTAGCCTTTTTTGTTTTGTGGTCTGCTTTTACGATTGCTTTTAATACCATGTCTTTTGTTGTTAAATTAAAGTTGTATTATCTTATAATAATAGTTGCAAACATTTTCACTATGTTTAATTGCCGATTTAGGTCTTCGTTCCTGACGAATCGCACCGCCATTATTGCGTGTTGCTAATTTTGTAGTCAGCACGGAAACGAAAAATTAATTATAACGGCGCATTAAGTGTAGTTTTATTCTTCATTTTGCTTAATCACTGGTTCCAATTTTGTTGTTGAATTCGGATTTAGAACTATTTTCCAAACTGAAATAATCAGTCCAAGCATATCAACAAATAAAGCAGCAACTGCTGCGGCATTCACTGATAAAGGAAATTTTTCATTATTAATTAATATATATGCTGCAATGACTAAAATGACTGCAAGCATTATGACAGAAAAGAAACCCATAACAAGTTTCAAAACAAACCATAAGCTATCTTGTTTTTTCCTTTGGTCGAAGGTCTCCTTTTCTTGCCTAATTCTTTCGGCTGCTCTTTCGATGTCGATTGGTGTCAATTCTTTTGCCATCTTATTTATTTTTTAAGTTGGTTAAAAATTACACTTACTACTAAACCTATTAAAACTCCAAAAAGTAATGTAATAAGAGTAGTTGTTGTAATAGTAGTATTTCCGAAATGAAATAAGTCTTTAGTTGAAATAAAGAATGCAAGTATGCTTACTAATGTTGTAAAAAAGGTTGTAAGAAGCACTAACGAAATTTGTTTTTGCTTTAGTTTCCTTTGTTTTTCATATTCGAGTTTTTCTTTTTGCAACAAAAAATCTCTAGTTAAAAACATTTCATTTGCCTTTTTGTCTAACTCTTTATTCTCAATATGGATTTCTTTTTTTGCGTTCAGAGTTGATAATAGCTTATCAAATTGATAATTTAAATTTTTAGGGTCAGATGCATCAAGGCATTGATATTGATTAATGAAAGCTGGAATTTCTGCATCTTTATCTTTAAGTATTGGAATGATTTTTTTTTGTCTGTTATTTCTAATTTCACTAATAATCATCCCAATTTCAGTTGAAAACCATTGTCTTCCGCTACTAGATTTAGATAATATCACAAATATTATATCCGATTCTGAAATAGCTTTATAAATGGTTTCAACGATATTGTCACCTGGCATTATTTCATTTTCCACATCTAACACTTCCAAGTCAGCTTTTCTTAAGATGCTTTTTAACTTCTCGACAAACTCCTTGTCCTCAAATGCATATGTTATCCACGCTTTCATTTTTTATACATTTTATATTATTACCGATGTCTTTAAAAAAATACTCTTAACTTGTTTAACAAGTTATTTATTAACTCACTCTATCATCTTTTATCTTTTTTATAATTTGATCAAAATCACTTTTAGTCCGGAGCCATAGTATAATCAAAAATCCACCAGCAATAAACCCAATAATAGTTATCAGTATAAAAACAATAAATGTTTTCAGCTTGCTAGTATAATCATTTGTCAATAATGAAGCTAAAAATGATACTGCAATTGAGAGTAAGAAAATAGCAAAATTTAGATATATTGAAGAAGGTGAACCTTTTTCTATAGTGTCTAATTCAGATTCACTTATTTCATATATTGTTAACGAATCGAATTTATATCTTTTAACCTTTACTTTCTCATCAGAAGCGTTTTCTTGTTCAGCCCTTGTAGTTTCAATTACTTTTCCATTTTTAATCTCTGACTCTGTGGAATATAATATTTTTGAATTTTCCATTGTTTCAGTTTTTAAAGTTTTTCTTTTAACCATTTATTACTGCACATGACGTTTCTCCATGCAGCCTCAGTCCCAGATTTTACAATAAATAATCTGCTTCCTTTTGGAAAGTACTCTACTAGATTTTCTCTGATTTTTTTAGCTGATTGTTCTGTTACAACTGCAAATAGAGAATCTGTAATATGTGCCCATGTTCCATAAGCTTGAATAGCACCATAAAGATCTTCATAATTACCTCCTTCTGCCATGTCATAAGATATTAGATAAATTTCCTTCATATATTGTTTTTTTTTATTATATTCATTAAGTTTTGTTGGTTGGATAAATTTTCTGTTCCCCGTTAACACGAGTCTCCCGACCCTAATTAATAAAAAAAATTCTCACTCTTTCACAAGTTTCACTATCAGATCATACGGTTTGTCGTCTATAATGTTGATGGTTCGTTTTTGTATTTAGTATCCAATTTTGAAACTACTACTGTATTGATGCCCGGATCCATAGTTTTTACCTTGGACCTTCCTTTTTTCGGCTGTTTGGTTTACAATCGGTTCATTGAAACAACCGTTCAATATAAAATGTATGGATGTAATGGGTATGGGTGCAGTCGTATCAGTGATTGTTACTTTGGCTATCTGTTGCACCAAGTCTATAAGTAGGTCTACTATACGCCAAGCTTTATAGTCGTTATTTGGTAATTTTCCAAGAATCGCCTCATTTGCCCTATTTGCCCACACAAAGAACCGCAACGCTAAATTCATTTTATGTATTGAGGATTGTATGGCATTCATGGAAATTAATATTAAGATTTGATGAATCAGAGTTAATTCAAAAAGTAAAATCGAAATACGTAGCCAGGCGGAATCTATCTTGTTAAAAGAAGTACCAAAAGTAAATAAATTGACTATAAAATGCAAACTTTTAGAATGTTATTTTTAATTTATTTTTGGCAAATAAATTACATAAGTACTTAAATCCTTTTCTACAGCCGTTTTCAGGGTTATTGTAAGTATGTGGGTTATAATATTTCTTTTCAAAACGCCCTTTTTTGTTTCTTAAACCCCCTTTTTCCCAGCTCCACCCCCCTTTTTTAAACATTCTTTTTTTTGATAGTATTTTATTATCTTTGAAATTACTTTTAAATTAAACCGATGAACAAACTTTTGTCGTGATTGATATGTTCTCCATAAAAGAGAAAATGGTGGTGCTTGTGGTTGGGATATGTTACCTTCCGGTTTATATTTTTTTTGACATTATTTATTTGTCGATGAATAAATCAATAGATTGGGCTTTAGCCCATTCTTGAAATAAGGAAAAAGGAATTGGCTTTAGCCAAATGAGTCTGTTTATCCTGATGGATAGATAAGGACATTGGTCTAAATCCAGGCAATATTATTGTATAAGGAAAGTATATTTATCCATATTTTAATTTCAAAAAGCCAAAATCATTTCGTAGGGCAGTTAAATTTTTACGCCAACAATTTCTCTAATTTCATTTTCCACTTCTCCCATTCAGGCATTTCTTTTGTTTGCAAGTCCTGAAACTTCTGTGTATGATCATGATGTATTAAGTGGCAAAGTTCATGAATTATCACATATTCAATGCATGCTTTAGGTGCTTTTATCAATTCGGGATTTAAAATAATTCTTCCTTTAGCTGTACAACTGCCCCATCGTGTAGGCATTTGTCGAATGGATAGATTATAAACCGCTTTTTCAATATCATTTCGTTTGATAAAAGCTTCAAACAAAGGTTGAGCTAAATGATGGAATTTCTCTCTGGCTTTGTCAAGATACCATGATTCAACTAACTCTTTAACCTTCTCTTTATCACCGGTATGTACTTCCAGAAACTGACCTTTAAGCTTTACAAATTCCTTCGAAGCCTTTATTTCATCATTTATAACTTTCAATCTGTATTGCTTACCTAGATATAAATGGGTTTCACCTCCTACAAATTTCCTGTCGGTCAATCTGGGTTGAAAAGACAAAAAGAAACTCAGTTGCCTGATAATCCAGGGTGCTTTCTTACGGAGCTTTTCTTTTACAATATCAACAGCAGTATCCTCTGGAGCTTTTACCAATACATCCAAATCAGGTGTTACGGTAATACCCAATGTCCTTCTGTCCGAATATTCCAGTCTGAAATCAATTCGTTTCGAACCGTATTCTATAAAATCAGTCATTATTTATAACGGATTTTAGCCACATCAATACATTTCTTCGCTATCTCATCCATCTCACCAAACGAAAGTTCAACGCCATATTTATCGCGTACTTCGTCAATCAGATAATCACCAATTTCAATCAACAATTTACCTGTAATGTTTGATTTTACCTGCCAGTCTACAATCGGAATTCCATTATCCAATACGGCTTCCTTTACCAGTTCATCTACTTTTAATGCTGTTTGTGTGGCGACCTCTATTCGGATAGTCTGATCATTTATCTTATCATTCAACGATTCAATGCTCAACCCATAAAAGGCTTTTGCCACCTCTTTATCTTGCAATACTTCCGGTATATCACTGTCCGTATGCGCCAACACATTATTCATAACTTCCACAACCCGCATCAGGAAGATTACTTCATTGATACGGTGTGTTTCATATTCGAATATAGTCTCTTTCAGCATCTGAGAGAATTTTTTGTAGAAAGCGGGATCTTCGTCCATCTTCTCTGAAATATATTTCGCCGTCCGGCTGGCAATTTTATCTGCTTTGGCTGCCTTACCTGTTGTATTCTCTACTTCTTGCTGAAATTTCTCTTTATCAAAAATATTGACAAGCTCTGTGATGACTTCCACCTTTTCGGTAGTTACATGCGTATCAATCAGTTTTTGAATCTGCCCTTCATATTGCTTATAATCAATCGTATCACTATATCGTTCCACTACCGCCAACCGCAACTTCAAAAACATGGTCAAATCCGTTTTATAACGCTCAATAAGTTTTTCATCAACTTGTTTATAAAACTCCATCGACGAGAAGGCCAGCTTCAACCCTTTGGCAAATGCTGCTAATTTATCATAGAAAATAGTGCGTAGAGCTTCATCTTTCAATAAAATCTGATAGGCTTCGGCATCACGCTTGTTCGTTATGGTTTTAAAAATATCCCACAACTCCGAATATTTTTGAGGCAACTTCTTTATTTCCTCATTGATATTGGTCAGTGTTCCCACTAAATCATCGTCATCAAAATCCTCAAAAGTAGAATACAGCTCCAGCGCATCGTCCAGATTCTCAATCACTCCGTAATAGTCTATGATATAACCAAACTCTTTATCCGGATAAATCCTGTTTACACGGGCAATGGCTTGCAATAACTTATGTCCCTGTAAATTACGGGTTAGGTAAAGCACAGCATTTTTAGGGGCATCAAAACCCGTAAGCAACTTATCAACCACGATAATAATTTCGGGTGTTTCGCTTTTTTTAAACCGGTTAATTAGATTACTCTCATACTTTTTGGCATTTCCATGCTCATCCATCATTTTCTTCCAAAAACGATTCTCAATCTCATTCGATTTTTCGTAAGCACTATCCTCCCCTTCCCGCTCATCAATCGACGAGATCAACACTTCACTGCTAACCAGCCCTATTTCATCCAGAAAATTCTTGTAATGTATGGCATTTACTTTCTTATCGCACACCAACTGTGCTTTAAAAGCTGTTCCTTTCCAGTTATCCCGAAAGTGTAAACTAATGTTCCACGCAATGGCATATATCTTTTGCTCTGCACTGTTCAGTTGATCAGCTCGACTAAACTTATTTTTAAAATCTGCTTTTTGATAATCTGTTAGTGGCTCTGAGACTAATCCAAAAAAAGTATCCAGCGGTCCTTCATTCACTTTCTGGCGGGCAAGACGTCCTTCGTACAATAACGGAACTACCGCCTTGTCTTTCACGGCCTGATCTACGGTATAAGCATCAATAATACCACCAAATTTTGCTGCCGTACTTTTATCCTTTTTAAAAAGCGGCGTTCCTGTCATGGCAATAAAACAGGCATTGGGCAATGTCTTTTGCATTTCAATATTAAACGTGCCGTACTGTGTCCGGTGTCCTTCATCAACCAATACAAAAATATCATGGCTATCCAGCGGCTCTTTTATTTTCTTAATCGCCGCCACAAACTTATTGATAATGGTAGTTACCACAGCATCACTTTTACTTTGTAGCAACTCAACCAGTCGTTGTCCGGTAGTGGCATTTTCCACAAACCGCCCGCATTTGCGAAAAGTTCCTGTTATCTGAGTGTCCAGATCTGTTCTGTCTGTCACCAACACGATTTTCGGATTACGGATACTTTTCTCCATAGCAATAGCCTGAGCCAGCATCACCATGGTTAGCGATTTTCCGCTACCCTGTGTATGCCAGATAACTCCTCCCTTGCGCCGCCCGCCTTCTATCTGAAGCATCCGGTGCATAGCTTTCTTGATGGCAAAAAACTGCTGGTAACGGGCTATCTTCTTCTCCCCATTATCATACAGTACAAAATTGAAAATTAAATCCAGCAATCGTTCAGGTCTGCATAATCCATATAAATACTCATCCTGCACAGTTGGTTGAATATTCTCTATTTCCAAATCATCAAAGTATTGCCGCACATACCTGAAACGGTCACCAAACAGTTTATTCTTTTGTTCCGTTTCCAGGGGTTGGTTTTTCAATTTCTGTAAATCTGTCTTGTACTGCTTTTCATCTTCATCGTTCTCGAACTTCTCCGTCCATTTCGCCCAAAACTTTTCAGGCGTGCCGTTAGTAGCATACGACCCATCCTGAGTGGACAGGCTCAACGTCAACTGAGCATACACATACAAGCTTCGTATGCCATCTTCCTGCTGATTGCGTAAATGCTGACTGATTGCCTGTTCCAACGGGTTTTTCATATCCGGACGCTTGCATTCCATCACACACACCGGAATACCATTGATAAAAAGTACAATATCCGGACGGTAATGTTCCTGACTGGTGCTGCGTACTACGCTGTATTCTTCGGTGACATGATAAACATTATTCTCCCTGTTTTCCCAGTCGATATATTGTACCGTAATGCTTTTCTTATCCCCATCAAAACTCTGTTCAAAAGTTTTGCCCAATGTAATCAGATTATAAAGCGTTTCGCTGGCAGCCATATACCCTTCGTTCATAGGCAACTCTTTCAATGCCCTGATCCCGTTTTCAATATTGGCATCGCTGATATACGTGGTCTTGGTAGAGCTTATCCGTTTATCCGAATTTATGGCCTTCAACTGCTTCCGCAAAATATCTTCCAGCAACACATTACTCGTCTTGCCACCACGCAGGTTCTCTGCTTCTGTTGGCGAAAGATAGGTATATCCTAACTTTTGCAACATCTGCAATGCCGGAATCTGGCTGATATGGTCTTCTTTAAATGAGGGAACGTTCATCGGCTTCTTCTTCTAGGCTGTGATACTGCTACAGGAGCTACTCTAGGTTCATAAGCTTTTAATCCCTGATCACCTGTAAATATCTCAACGTTAAATCCTTGCACATTATAGTAATCAGCAACATCTTTAATGGTAGCATCACCCAATGAAATTCTACTTGCAGCCATTCGTGGCCAAACTACTGCAAGTTCATTTAGTTTATCTTTTGACCATAAGTCAGCCTGTACTGTAAAAGCAGCCCAGGGAGTTTCACTATTAGCTGTTTTCTTTATTAATTCAGCAAAACTCAAAGCAACATTATATGGATCTCCATTACACTGGGATATGTGATTCCCTGTTTCAATTATAGATGCCAATGGCAATACAAATATGGTTTTTGCAGCTAATTCCTCAATAACTTTTATATTTACTCTTTCGTAATCCCATCTATCCTTATCCGGTCCACATGTTTCCATATTTGGAACTTTCAACCAAACACAAAGAATAGAAGTATCCATTATTAATACTTTACTCATGGCTTTCACTCCTTTCTGCAGATTGTTCTAACGATCCTTTTGTCATTAATTCACCTATTGTTCCTGAAGCCATTAATTTAGGAAGCATCTCAAAATCTTCTAATAGCGTGATCTCACTGAAACCACTTTTTTTATTCCGATGAACATAAGAAATAAATGGAATCATTTTATTTCCTAAAGCATCCAAAAGTGCCGGATTATGAGTTGTGCACAAAATGTCAACTTTTCGTTTTGCACCTAAATCCCATAACATAGAAACTAACTTATTTGCTCGGGATGGATGTAAACCATTATCTATCTCTTCAATAATCAATAGACTTTGCTCTTTTACTGTCAATAAAGCAGTGATAATAGCCAAAAAACGCAATGTTCCGTCCGACATACCTCGTGCATCAATATCTAAACTTTCATTTTTTGACCATTGCTCCCTACAATAAAGCATGGCATCCGTTTTGAATCGACCTACGGTTTCCGACCATATTTTTAAGATGTCCTTTTCAGGTAAATGAGTTACGTATTCTGTTAATATTTTTTCAACGTCCTCCTTCTTATCTTCTGGTAATGCTGCTAATAATCCTGCTATATTGGCTGCATCAGGTTGTAGCCTGTCAGATAATTTAGAGAATGTTCGCATATGATTCGGAATTGGATCAAGAAGAAATATATTCCTTAATTCATTCAAAACCTTTATTCCTGCTTCTTTTACCTCGATTCGTATTCCCATTGTCTCAATTTGACTCAGAATAGTAAAAGAACGGTTCATATCTATTCGTTTACTATTTTGGTTTATCGTGCTGAAATAGGCAGGAAGATTAGTTGAATCAATAGTTTTTTCATTTGTATAATACAATATCTTGATATCATTCTCACTTTTTGCTTTATTACGAATAGACTCCAGTCTTTCTTCACAGAGTTCAAATCGACTACCATTTATTTTTATTAAGCCCAACGTATATTTGTAATTAATATCTACATCGTCACTACCCACTAATATTTGTAGTTCGCACTTGGTTTCGCCTTTTCGCACAATCCAATCTAACCCACCACGTATAGGCGAAAGCTCGCTATCACCATTTACTGATGATAGAATCTGTTTACCCCAGGATACACGGTACAAAAACAAAAATGCATCCAATATATTCGACTTGCCACTGGCATTGGCACCAATAAGTACACTTAACGGGTCAATATACAAAGTAGTGGAATCAAAACTCTTCCAGTTCTTTAAACTTAGTTCTTTTATCATGATTGTGTATATTTATATATTTACGAATAAAATGAATCTGGTTGATATATTGTTTAATAAGCAAATTTTAATTGCAGAATCTTGAATGCCTGAATATGAATTAAAAGATTTTTTTTGAATGAGGGAACATTCATTAAAATGCGGATTTAGTATTGTTTTTATTAATTTCCTTTTTTGCAAGCATAAGAGCTTGAGAAACTCTTTCAATAATTGAAAAATGGTCATCTTGATCTTTTCTTAATTCAGTGACACCGCAAGATACAGTTAGTTTATATTGAGCTATTCCATTATTAAAACTAGTTGTTTGAATAAGCTTTCTTCTTCTTTCAGCAGCAATTAATGCTCCACTCAAACTTGTATCTTCTAGTATTACAATGAATTCATCCACATGTTGAAATTTTCTAAAAGTTTCATCTGTCGCTCTTTTTTCTAAACTCAGAAGTTCTCCAACTTTCTTTAAAATTAAATCTGCTGTATTATAACCAACAGAATCATTTATTTTTTTAAAGTTATCTATATCAATTAGAATTATTGAAAGCGACTTGTCATTACTTTTAAATTCATTAATTTTTTTAGGTAGAAAAATATTTAAAGCTTTATAATTTTTTAATTTAGTCAACTCGTCTGTGAAGTTATCATTTTGTATTTGTTTAATTTTCTTTTGGAAGATAATGATAGAAATGAGAACGCCTATAACAAAAAATACTATAGCCCACATAAAAATTTCAAAAACAGAAAGTTTAAATGAACTCAACATAAAAGATTTTACCCATGGAATCCATTGGGTAGGTATTATTGCTAATATGGCAATAATACCCCATTTAAAGACATCGTATATTGCTTTCGGAAGCAAATCATTCTTAAATGTCCCAACCGATTTATTAATATATTTTCTCATATCTAAGCTATTCATTTTTCTTGAAATCAAACATCTTTCTTCTCCCCATTAATATGTGGCACAAAAGGATGTTCCCATTTCCCGGTTATTTTATATATTTCATAAAAGACAAACCATTCGTGCGTCCATGGGATGATAGTATCAAACAAATGACTTTTTGATGACCAAACTAAATCGCTGCTGTGAAAAAGACACAGTGAGTTGTCATTTGGATACATATGTATATTGTCATCATATCCAATTTTAGGTGACCTTATTTGAACATTGGGCTTGGATAACCCATTATATTTTATTCTATAGTCATATTTTACTGAAAATTCACAGGGCTGATAAGAACCATAGCAATATAATATACCATTCTCAATCTTACAATTTAAAAATGTATAATTGCGTTCAATAAAAGATTTCTCCAACCCCAAAATTGCCATTATACTTATTTTGTGCAATTTCTGATGTTTCATTCTCCTCCAAAATTTCTATGAGGTAAGTTTGGAACACCAGAATTCTGTTGAATATGTCCTGAAGTATTTGTTTTTGCTGAACCACTTAATATTGCAGTTTTCAATACATTAAGTTGAGCTTGTTTACTATCGACATCTTCGTCAGCCCCTTCTGGAAAACGATCTCCTAGATGTTTCTTCCAAAGTTTACTTGCTCTTAGCTGATTGGATTCAGAAATAGCTTTTTTTGCATCTTCTATAAATGAATCAAGAGCATTTAAAAAATTATGTTTCCTTTTTTCGTCATACTCTTCGAATAAATCGTCATTGGGTGTTGTTGGAACAATACATTCGAAAGTACCAGTTTCATCATCATTTATTGAAGTTTTTATTGACACGAGTGTATCTTTCAAAGCAATATCTTCTCTTTCATTATATGAAATATTATCTTCAGCAAGTACTGTCATAGTTAGTCCATTTGGCATTTTATTTCTTTTATGATCACCCCAAGCTTTTAAATACTTAACAATTCTAACAAGCTGACCATTTTCATCTTTTTGATCATTAAACCAGTTCACGAACTCTTTAGGATCACTCAATTGAAAATCCTCACTTTTTACGGCTATATTTGGATGTTCTGAATCATCTGTGGATTTTAGCTTATAGTAGACAGGTAGGTCAATATGATAATCTCCTGCATATATAACTCTAATACATTTTTTTCGGTGCTCTGGTGGTGTGTCAGTGACACCAGTTACGGCATCTTTTACCCAATCTTGAAGAATTGTTCCAGACACATCAGGTTCTCTGAAAAAATAAATACCATCATCTAAATCACATTCATCTTCTTTTGTCCTGATTGTCGTTTTCAATTTATATGAACCCTGAATGAAAAAATTTGGTACATAATCTGAATGCTTTTCTTCAAAATGTTCCCTGATTTTGGCTCTAAGATTATCCTTAGAAGTTTTTAATCTTGCCTTTTTTGTAGATGTTAAAGTCAAATCTTCGTTGAAATCTAAAAATAATTTGTTACAATTTGCCATAGTAATTAAAGTGATTTAAAAGGTTTATATTCTCGTTTCGTTTCATTTAGGAATGTATTTAAAATAAATTCTCCATTTGCTTTAAAAAGATTATGTGCATGTGTTTCTAATTGGCTTAATTTTAAATTATTAGTGTCGTCAAGTTTAAAATTATCTCCTTTTTGAAATTCATGTTGGATACGTTTATAAATGAATTTATTATCTCCACTTTGACCTAATCCCTGATTTAAAAATTTTATTAAATTATCTGTATGTTCAGATTGAGTATTTAACATTAATTCCATAATTCGAACACCACCTCTAATCCAATACAATGGTCCAAATCTTTTTCTTGAAGAAGTTTCATTAAATTTTAATATGCCAGTCCCTAGTGATAAAACTTTAATTTCACCGAAAGGTATTTGTAGTGATTGAGTTGCTTCCATTATGCCTATTAAAGTTGGATTATTTGCAAAAACACCACCATCAATATTATGCGTAATATCGCTTTTTGTTCCTGTTATAGGACATTCATAGTTAAAAGAATGTGGAGCAAAATAAAATGGTGCTGAAGATGTCGAAATAGCTGCATCATGTGCAGGAATTAAATAATCTCTATTTAAACCTGGATGATGAGGCGTTTTATAAACATTAATTTTTCCAGAAAATGCATTGAATGTTGGAATACATAATCTTGTTTTTGCATGTCCTAATCTTGTGTCTCCATTATCAGAATACGGAGCATATGTCTTTTGCAAAATATCATGCAAATATTTTGAATTATATCGGGATTTTAATCTAACAGAATTGATTAGCTTACTTTTTTTATCAAATATCTTACTTCCGTGTTCTTTATATAAATTTAAAACATCTTTTGCTTTCATACCTAATGCTAATCCTATTGCGATTATCCCACCTGTTGAAGTTCCACAAATTAAATCAAAATAATCACAAAGTCGTGGATCTGAGATACCACTTCTAACTAATTCGTCTTCCATTTCACATAAGAAACGAGCTGGCAAGACACCTCTAATACCTCCACCATCAATTGACAATATTTTAAAAGGTTTATTATCTATCATCATTCATTAATTTACGGAATGAAATATTAAAGTTCTCACTTACTCCATTAATAAGACCTTTATTGATTAAATCATTTAAGTCTCCCTCTGGGACATCTGGCATTCGAGGAAAAGAAATATTTGCTGTTACCCCTGAAATAGTAAGTGCTTCTTGTATATTAGTAGGAATGTAAGTTGTTCTTCCATT
>Ga0302268_1001207_pt1 | contig 14700 bp, 5 predicted proteins | sample III_Bog_E2_1_FD_194554 | JGI IMG/M metagenome (GOLD analysis project Ga0302268, IMG submission 194554) | Peat permafrost microbial communities from Stordalen Mire near Abisko, Sweden - III_Bog_E2_1 | ecosystem: Environmental > Terrestrial > Soil > Wetlands > Peat | place: Sweden: Abisko...
CCCCCAACCCCATTATTATTCTTTGTGAATTTCTATAATAAAATTCATATTTATGATTTTATTTTTATATCATCGAACATGATGAATGATGAAGGTAAACTTATAGTAATTCACGAATTTCCCAGACCGAACATGCAGCCATTTTTAAATCCTATTTGCAAGGATACATACGATTCTCTACCCAAGATATATGGTCGAAAAGGAAAAAAGAGATATTTGCTTAATATTCAAGAATATATTAAAAGTCAGAATCATCCTAACTGTGTGAGAGAATGTTGTAAGCATTAATACGAAGAATAGTTTCGTCCACAGACGGATGTAAAAATGCCCAAAAAAATAAAATTAGACCCCATGATGACACAGTCGAAATCAGATAATTGTCAAAAGAAAAACTGTATTTGCCTTTCAAATAGTAAGATTACTTCTAAGCAAACAGTTTCTCCGATAAAACTAGTGTCACCAAAAAATAAGCTGAAAAAAATAATTCTACCTAACTTGAAAGAGTTCGATTCTTTAGAAATATGTTAGGCATAATCACGGCATAAAGTTATGAGGGCTACAGGAGCCATAAGTCTTTCGGAACCAAAAATGATTGATTCGAGTAAACTTTAGTCCAAAATAGCTCATAATAATAAATTTGACATACATAGTAGTCGGATTTCTTCAAAAAGCTCTTATACTCAAACTATCGAGAAAATTCCTGAAATTGACAGCATAATCCAAAAAGAAAAGGCAAAAGCACATCATGTTGACCAATAAAACTCTCGTGATTCTAAACGATATTATGAGTATCTCTAAAATGATCCTCGTTTTAAGGAGGAAACAGCAAATAATCATAATTTAAAATCAAACTAAACTTCAGATGAGTCTTACTCCATTTCTTCTTTCACAATGCAAGATAAAAAGTAATTAAGCACTATTTTCCATCAATATAAAAAGAAGCAATCAATCAGCAATTCAAATCCAAGTAATCATGCCAATAAAAAAAATAGTAAGGCTTATTCGGTACTATCTAATGGGCTTTTTAAAATCCCAGAAGAGGAAGAGTTGGAGGATTTTCTCTTAAACTATAAGCCTTTAAATCCTGAGTTTAACGTGAAAGAACTTGCTAAGCAAAATAATTTTTATGTTGTTCCAAGCAAAGGAAAGGTTTATTTTGGGCAGGTTTAAAATGATAAAAAGCATGGAAATGGTATTACTGTATCGGAAAAGGATATTTATGAAGGTAAATATTAAAATAATTTACGAGTATATGGAAGTGAAAAAAATAGAGATGGAATTTATACTGGCTAATTTTTGAAGGGAAAGAGACACGGAATGGGTAAATTTGTGTGGGTGAATGGCTAATAATTTGAGGGTGATTGGAAAGATGGTAAAAAGAATGGCCATGGCATCTGGAAATCTCCAAAGGGAGATTATTACGAAGGCTAATGGAGATAAAATAGGCAAAATGGTAAAGGCTATTACTTGCATAAAGGTGGTTCCAAATATAACGGATATTTTAAAGATTTTCTGAAATAGGGAAAGGGAGAAGAATAGTTTCCTAGTGGAGATAAATATACAGGAGAGTATAAATATGGAAAACCACATGGCTATGGCAAATATTTATTTTCAAATGGAGATGTATATGAAGGAGATTTTGTTGAGGGTTCCAGATAAGGCAAAGGCTTGTTAAAAAAAATAACTGGGGAGATATACGAAGGTTAGTTTCAAAACGATATGAAGCATGGCCTTGGAAAATAAAAATACAAATCAGGCGAATCCTTTTCAGGTGAGTTTCGGTAAGGAGCAAGACACAAAGGAAAACTTACAACCCAATCTGGTTCTTAAATAGATGTTCATCCCTGATTATTAACATATTTTTCAACTTTTTTAACATATAAGATGAAAGTATAAAATCATTTAAGATGCCAAATCTTGATAACCATATCATTGCCACCAGAAACTATTATACCGTACTTTGAGTTAAATTTAACTGTTGAAATGAAGTGATCGTGTGCGTCTATTTTCTTTTTTTCCTTTCCAAAATTAAGATCCCATATACGAATTGTCTTGTCGTCAGAACAAGAGTAAAGATATTTTCCCGATGAATGTAAAGATAGACTACGCACCCAATTGTCGTGCCCCATGAAAGTATGAAGGTGTTAGCCTGTTTGCAAAATAAATAACTTTATTAGTTTGTCACGACCGCCTGTGAGCAGAAAAGTTTGAAAATAATTGGTGACTCCCTATGTTCCTTGCTATTTTAGTTGTTTAAGTGCGTTTATCCTTGCCTCTGGCGTAAATTTATGCTTTAAAAACTAAGAATTCATCAATTTAGCGCTGGCCTCGCCTTCCACCAGCAATAGTGTTTCGATGACGTTATCATGTGCGAAAAATCGAGTGATTGGTGCTTCTTTGTTAATATTCCATACAATGATACTTTGATCATCAGAAGCTGAGGCAAACATTTGTCCATCCTTTGCAATAGAGACCCGTCGAACCCAGGCCTCATGCCCTATAAATGTTCGTTTGCAATAGCCAGTTCCTACATCCCAAATCTTAATAGTTTTATCTCTGGAGCAAGATATGACTAGATCACCCTCAGGATTGAAGTTAACGTATGAAACGTTGTGGTTATGCCCAAATAGTGTTTTATAGCAAAGATAGTCATTGTTGAGATCCCACAACTTAATCGTCAAGTCTGAAGAGCAGGAGGCTAGATAGCGACCTTGATGATCGTAGTTTATGCAATTAACAGGATCTAAATAGATAAATAATTACTAGTATGCCCTTTCAGTGTGCGTTAAAAATCGCCGGTCTCGAATTCCCATATTTTAATGGTTCCATCTTCAGAAGATGAGGCAAGCTGAGTATACTGAGGGTGAAATGCAATGGCTGTTATGCTACTCTTGTGTCCTCTAAGTTAAAATTTAGGAGGAATTTTAGGAATGTACAAATCTTCGACGTTCACGTTATTAGCATCTTTCTTGGTCGGTAATTTTTAAAGCTCTTATTTAAGGCTCCCGACTTCGGCTTCAAGGTTATTAATCTTCTTTTGCAGTGTCAAGATTGACTTCCATTTGATTTCAAGTTTGTTCCCCTCAGGGTCTACATCAGCTAAACTAACTGAAATCTCTTATGCAAATTTTTCGGCTGTCGCTACATAATCATTCTTCACCAGGTATTCCAGCAAATCTTTATTGAGCTGATTTTTTTGGTTCGCTGTCAACACCATATGAATAATTCCAAATAATAAATCTAAATCCAGATAGTATTGAATTCATTAAGAATTCAAATAATGTTGCTTGTGATTTCGCCAAAAGAAGGGTTCTAAATTTAAAGGGCTAAAATGTTGCTTTAAATACAAATGTTTTTAGAAAGTATTGGAGAATGATCTTTGTTATTTGTTCTTTTTATAATAGCATATTATTATCTATCGGATAAACACTTCACCATGAAATTAAACACCGATGAAAATTAATGCGAAACTTAAAATAAAGAAAAAAACTCCTAAATTAAAGTACGTGCGCCAGTATTTAGAAATTACTGCCAAAAGGTACTTGCACCCTCAGCGACTTTAAGAAATATGAATACATAAAACAATTTATTAGTAACGAACAGTCCTATCTCTATATTCTGCCAATCAACTCTAATTATTCACCTTTTGTAGTCATAAAAACGTTTCTAGAAAGTAAAAGTTATCCCATATATTCGATGTATTATCATCCCACAAAAAAATTTCTCCTATCTGCTCAGGAGGAACAAAAAATGAGCATTGGCTGTAACTATGTAATTAGTTCTGCCAAAATACCTGAAAAAAATATGTCATATGTTGGCAAAATTCGAGGAAATTTCAATCGAAATGAGTTCAATATATTCGATAATGGAGATAATCCGGATAGGTTAAAATTCCGACCTCGAAAACAACTTGCCTATATAAAAAGATAAGAGGAGTCTCTTTGGAGCAATCAAAACTGCAAGTTATCAATGATTGTTCCTCAACCCCGCGAAAGCACGCGAAAAATTGAGTAAATCCATAATTATGAGCCCATTGAATTTTCATGCAGTAATTCTAATCCAAATCCTTTGCTACAGGATTTTAAATAAACTTACAATAGCATTTAATTACTAGAATGCAAATAATTTAAAGACAGTACTCGCGGAAATTATAGGAAAAATGGAAACAAAATCATTACGCTGTAATCAAGCATAAAGTCTGAACCTATTATCGTGAAAAAAAGAAGCTAAACATACTTTGAATTAGCAATTGGATGTCCTCTCACCATTTTACAGGGGTTCGGATTTCTACTGGCTTTGATCTAAGCGTAAATTATTTGATTTTAATTATAATGTTTATTATTTGATTTTAATTTCATGGACAATCAAATAGAAGATGTTGGACCATTAGAGCAAAGAATATTCAAATTAATGAAAGCAAAAAAGCAAAAGCAAAGGGAAATTAATTTGTGTATAATATTTTTAACTAAGTATCACTAGTAGGAAGTCAATTAATAATCAAAATATCAAATACATTTTAAGATGATTGCTGATTTGCTTATGCTTTATTTAATCGTGCCCACTCTCGAATCATAAACGTTTTTTTACTAGTTTTGCGCAATCGGCATATTTTTTAGTTTTACTTTTAACATACGAGTTTAATTGTGGGCAGTTTGATTGTAATTTTAGGTCTACGGGGGCTATAAACTAATTTAAGAGAACAATCTTATTTAGAATTATAGAGCTGAAAAAGAGAAGAATTATCTGAGCGATTAAAAGTGAATAACTTATTGTCTTTCACAATATTTTCTTGAGTCTCTATGTTGTCTACCTTTTAATGAAGCAACTTTTTTAGAGGATTTCTAAGTTTTTACGCTTTTTCCAATAGAAAAAAATCAGTAGGAAGTCGATTGTTGACCAATATTCTCGCTCCTGCATTTTGAAACCTCTTTTCACTATTCTTCCTTAGCATAAAGTATATTATAAGCTCCGACGTCGGAAAATTAGATACTATAAAATTAAAAAATTTACTTGAGGATATGCTTCAAGATGATTATTGCCTTTTTATAAAAGACAATAATTTGAGAGAAGATTAATTTGGATATTTATTAAAAGTTAATCTAAAAGTCATTAATTGAAATTATTTATGCTTAAAATTTTATGTGGACAAATTTTGAAGGATTCTCTTTGCCATTGATGGTTATTTATTGATATAGTTTCTATGTTTAATTGTTATTTTAGTTGATTACCAACATCTTTTAAAATTATTACTTCATTTTTTATTTTGATTAGCGCATTCATTGATTCATAATCTTTCAAAATATTCAAAATCTTCAAATAAATTCAAAATAAATTCAGTATTTCTATAATGATTTGCGTGATTTATAACTTTTTGCTTATCAGAATCAATTAATGGAAACAATACCAGTTGACAATACGCAAATACAACCTACTGACCAATCGCAAGAACTAAATAAAATAATAAACTTCTTTCTTGATCCAGACAATCCTGAAGTTAACAAAATTCAGCAATCGTTATCTTCACTATTTGATCTTCTTTTATGGGCCGAAAAGAGGAACAGTTAGCTGCTCAAAACTGTATTGGATATGCAAATTCTATCACTTATTGCGGAAAAATACGCGAATCTGATTCGTGATCTTATTGGCGGCTTTACTTTGCTATTGGGAAATGCAAAATAAAATGGATAAATCGTGCAATACTTGCTGTAAAACAGACTTGGCGATAAAGTTATAAAGTAGTACATCGAATTTGTAAGCAACCTAGCTTAATATTAGTAAGATGAACATCTTCATGTCGTGGCTAGCTTTTTAAAGGCATATCATAAACACTTTACTGCCACAAGTTATCCCTACTTCATCTCAAATGGTCAATGCTTGCTCATCAGTATCTGCTGCAAATTTTACAACTGTTCTGAGTAAATCACCCGCACAACCATCATGAATATTTCCATGACCTTATTAAAATTGCCTTTTATTGGAGAAATTCTTGCATAGAAAGGCATAGCTTATTGTGTCAGTCATTGGTGTAGAAATATGTGTCGACTGTTTCGCAACGAACTTAAAGATTTCGACCAACAACTACTGATTACTTAAGAAGAGGAAAGTCAATTTATCATACATTCAATTAATGATAAAACTATTTTATGGGAAGACCTCAGTTAATTGCGTCATGGACTGTTTACACTACCCTTTTATTAATAGATAGTACTACCACTAGTCATTGGATCCCTCAATACTAATGGAATTCCATTGTTTACTCTTAAATTTGCCCTATTCATTATCAATAAATTAGTCAAGACCATCTCTAATTTAGGTATGCTTAACCAATTTGGTGAACTTTTGTTCCTGCCTATCGAAGTTAAATATAATGATAATCAATTAGGTACTGCTGTCCTCAATTCTTTTCATATCAAAAAATTGCTTGAAGATGAGTAGAGTGAGTAATTGATCGATTAAGAGGATGACAACAGCATATTTAAAGGCATTAATCTATTCTTTATGAATATTCTGAGGTCAAAAGATGGCCGTTTTCTGTAGTGCATCTGCGTTCTCATTATTAATATTCTAGCTATTGTCAAACAGAATCCAGAATCATTAAATTATTATATAAAATAGTTAGGTTTTGGTCTAAATGGAAGTATGGTTTTAACAATATCAAATATTCTGATAACTCAGTTCAACGCGATGCATTCTATCGAAATCATAAAAATAATCAGTTCTTTGCTAGTATATGTGCAAGCAACCAAATTTTTGGTGGACGATACTAAAAATCGATTCATTTACATGTATAAAGCAATGCTAAATGAAACTATAAAGATGTTGTAAAAAAACAAATAGGCTTATTCTTCAGTTGCTGAAATATTCGAATATGATGCGCGAATTATTACTTCAAACGCCTATAACTTTACTCCTTAAATAAAAAGCGATAGCGCTCTTTTGTTTAATAATCATATCATTGAAAATTAAATGCTGCCTTTCTATCAGCAGTTACCATAAACCAACTAATACCTCATGAGGTATCATATTGTGAAAGCACTCCTACTCAGGAAATTAGGGTGCAGACTCATATAGGAATGCATTGAAGACAAAGCTTTGTAGATATACCTTGATATATTACAAAAGAATAATGGCAAATACATTAAGCCTGGAGAGTATCTGAAATTACCAATTCAATGCAATAGTTATCGCTGTAAATTGATGGACGGCAAGGTATAAATTCCTAATTGGTACATCAATAACTATTTAGTTTACTCCTTTAGGATTAGGATAATCTCATTGTTGGCTATTTTTAAAATATGCAAATCAAAATCATAATGAGCCTCAAACTGAAGCACGTTAACACCAATATCTCCAGGAAGAAGGAAAAGATATATGTCTAATTCGACATTAGGAGATTTGATTCTCAAAAGATGCAGGGACTGCTTAAACTTAATGGAATAGTCCTCAAGGGACTGGAAATTAATTTGGACTACTTTAAGATCAAAAGGGAGAAGATAATTGGCAAGGAAATCAACACTATATTTTAAATTTTAAAGAGATCTTTGCACAATATACCCTAGGTCAGTTTGATTTGATGCTTACGCACTATTTTAATGACTATAGTTTACTTATTATGACCAATTTTTATATCTAACTATCTGTTTGCTTAATATTTCTGATAAAATGACATTAAAGGGCTTCAATAAAGATAGTTCTAAATTAAGGACGATTTTTCTGAGCAAAATTAATATCAGACACATCACAAGGTAAATTGTCGAATAAAAAGCATACTTTTGGTCATTTATTTAATAATATTGATGCTCTTGATAATGATTCCTCGTTTAATTAAATTTCATGTTAAGAATCTGTTTATTTGAAAGAAATTGCTGTTATTAATTATATACTCGAAAATAATTCTTTATCAGTTCATGCTATGAGTTAGTAACAAAAATAATAAATAAATAATTTTGGCAATCAAATATATCATTTGTGACTAAACCCATTAAAATTCTAGCCATCATTAAAATCAACAAATATAGAGTCAAATGAATAAAAATAGCAAATTTATCAAAATTATCAAAGAAATCTTGTGCTTATCATGAAATTCTTTGACTATCTTATCTAGATCATTTGTATTTATCCAAGATGGTTATGATTTTGCAAGGTACTATTATTTGAGTAATTCACAAATTAAAGAGAATAGGTATATAAACAAATCAAATTATGATTGAGTTAGGATTGTTTTGCGAATCAATGGGCTTTATTAACAAATAAGGACTCTTTATGTCGTGGTTATTACTCCTAAATGACTTATTTAGTACACTAAATAACAATAATAGATACGCCTCAATTTCTCAAGAGATACACTTTATTACTCGTAATGGTACGTCTGATTCTTTAAAGTCATTACACTGAATCAATAAAATTAATACGGCTGACTCTCTTCATAATTACCCTTAATGAACGGCATGATACGTCTGATTTCCTCAATAGTTACGCTGAATAATAATCTTGGTACGCCTGATTCACTCAACAAGGACACTAAATTAAATAAATTGATACTGCTGATTTTTTCGATTGGTACTCTTAATATTTATGATTGATACGGCTGATTTTCTTTATAATTACTCTTCATCAATATTTTCAATACAGCTAATTTCCTCAATGATTACACTAAATAGATATTATGAATACGGCTGATTCTCTCAATAATAACGCTAAATCTATGATAAAATACATCTGAATTCCTGAACAATTACTCTAAATATATACTAGAGATACGCCTGAATCCATGAATAATCACTCTAAATTCATATTATAGATACTGCTGATTTTTTCGATTTGTTACTCTAAATAAAGATAGTTGATACGCCTTATTTTCTAAATAATTACACTATATTGGATATATAGATACGCCTGATTCTTTCATAAAGTTACACTAAATTAATGCTATTAATACAGCTGATTCTTTTATAAAGGTACCCTTAATCGATACTATAAATACCACTTATTCTTTCATAGAATTACACTAAATTGATGGAATTAATACTTCTAATTTTCTTAAAGAGTTACTCTAAATCAAGGCTATTGATACAGCTGATTTTTAATAAATTTACACTAAATTGATGATATTTATACGCCTTATTCTTTAATGAAGTTACACTAAATCAACTCTATTAATACAGCTTATTTTTTGTAAAGTTACTCTAAATTGATAGTACTAATACTTCTAATTTTCTTAAAGAGTTACTCTAAATCGCTTCCTATTAATACGGCTTATTCTTTCAAAGAGTTACGCTAAATTTATGGTATTAGTACATCTTACTATTTCATAAAGTTACTCTAAATCAAATCTATTAATGCATCTAATTGTTTTATAAAGTTACTCTAAATTGAATATATTAATACGTCTTATTCTTTTAGAAATTTACTCTAAACTAATGCTATTAATACCTCTATATTCTTTCAGAAATTTACTCTAAATCAATGATATTAATACTCCTGATTTTTTCATAAATTTACCCTAAATTTATGCTTTTAATACTTCTGATTCTTTCTTAAAGTTACTCTGCATCGAATCTATTAATACGGCTTATTTTTTCAAAAGTTACCCTAAATTTATTCGTTTTATACGACTTATTCAATCAAATAGTTACCCTAAATCGATACAATAAATACGTCTTAATATTTTATAAAGTTACCCTAACTCGATGGGGCTCATACACCTTAATATTGCATCTATTTACACTAAATTAATGATTTGAATACTTCTGATTCTTTCATAGAGTTACTCTAAATCGAATCGATTAATACGGCTTATTTATTTTAGAGTTACCCTAAATTTACACTATTAATACAGCTAATTCTTTCAGAAAATTACCCTAAATAGATGCAATTAATACGTCTTATTCTTTTAGAAAGTTACTCTGAATTGATGCAATTAGTACGGCTTATTTTATCAAATAATTACTCTTCATCGATGATGGTCATACCACTTATTCTTTCACAAATTTACACTATATTAACACTGTTAGTACGGCTTATTTTTCTAAGAGTTACCCTAAATTAATGCTATTAATACAGCTAATTCTTTTATAAAGTTACCCTAAATGATAATATTAATACACCTTATTTTTTCATAAAGTTACCCTTAGTTGATGCTATTCATACTTCTAATTTTAATAAAGATTTACTCTAAATTGATTCTATTATACGCCTTATTTTTTGAAATAGATACACTAAATTCATGATTTTAATACGGCTTATTCTCTCAAAGAGTTACCCTAAATCAATTTATCAGTACAGCTTATTCCTTGAAAAAGTTACCGGCTGATTCAAAAAATAGTTACTCTTAATTATTGATTTAATACGGCTAATTTTTTCAATAATAACACTAAATAACTTTAGATAATACGACTGATTTGCTCAATAGTTACCCTAAATTGATATGATTAATACTCCTAACTTTCTCAAAAGTTACCCTAGATTCATTTTATTGATACAGCTGAGTTTGTAAAATAGTTACCCTAAAATAATATCTTTAATACGCCTAAGTTTTTCAAAGTTTACACTTTATTATTACTATTAATACAGCTTATTTTCTTGGTATTTACCCTAAATCAATCTTATTAATACTTCTGATTTACTCAATAATTACTCTATATTATCACCAGTAATACTTCTTATTGTAGCAAGATTTACTCTAAATAAATCTTATGAATACGGCTGATTGGGTCAATCGATACACTGATTTAATGACATTCTCACGCCTGAATCACTCAATAATGACACTGTATAAGGATATGTTGTTCGCCTAATTTACTGAATGGTTACACTGAATAAATGATATCCAAACGACTAATTTAATCCATAGTAACTCTAAGTTTATTTTATGGATACGACTGATTCTTTCAATAATGACACTAAATAAAATATTTTCCTACGCCTGATTTTATTACTCATTACCCTAAGTAAAATATTTGATACGGCTGATTTTCTCAAGAATTACACTACATAACATGTTACATACAGCTGATTCGTCCAATAATTACTCTAAATAAAATATTTATTACTTCTAATTCTCTCGATGGTTACGCTAAATTAAATATTTGGTACAGCTGATTCTCTCAATAATTACACTAAATGTAATATTTGATACGGCTGATTCCCTCAATTATTACCCTAAATAAAATATTGCATACAACTGAATGCCTAAATAATTACCCTAAATAAAATAATTTGATACAGCTGATTTTCTCAATAATTACTCTGAATGAGATTTTTCATATGGCTGAGTGTTTCAATTTTTACCCTAAATAAAATAATTTGATACAGCTGATTTTCTCAATAATTACCCTTTGATAATATATTTGATACGGCTGATTCTCTCAGTAATTACGCTAAATAACATAGCTGATACGGCTAATTGTCTCAGTAATTACGCTAAATAACATAGCTGATACGGCTAATTGTCTCAATAATTACTCTATATAAAAATATTTGATACAGCTAATTCTCTCAATAATTACCCTATATAATATTTTTAATACGGCTGAGTGCCTCAATATTTACCCTGAATAAAGAATTTGATACAGCTGATTCTCTCAAAAATTACCCTAGATAAAAATATTTAATACGGCTAAATGTCTCAATAATAACCCTGGGATCATATATTTGATACGGCTGATTTTCTTAATGATTACTCTTCATATAATATCTCCTACGGCTGGTTTTCTCGATGATTACCCTAAATATAATATCCCATACAGCTGAGTCTCTCAATAATGACTCTAAAGTAAAAATGTTTAATACTTCTATTTGTTTTTATTAATTACGCTAAATAAAATGTTTAATACATCTGATTTTTTCTATGATAACCCTAAATCGGTAAAATGGTACATCTGATTCTTTTTGATAGTTACGCTTAATCAATTTTGATGATACGTCTAATTGTTTTAATAGTAACTCTATGTCAATGAAATTCATGCATCTAACTCATAAAATACTTACTCTGAATCTATACCATTGATACGGTCTGATTCCAATATAAATAAATGATTCCTTACAAAATTCTGATTCAAGAATAACATACAACCAGTCTGAGGGAAAGACCAAGAGCCAAGAGGTAGAAAACGCACACAAGGAGGGCCAACATTGATGCTTTGAAGAATAATATTTTTAATCTTTCTTGAAGGTTATTAAAAGTTTTTCAAATTAATTATTTATGGGCCATCATTTAGATATTGAAACACCCTATAATTATATCTAAATTGAGATGAAATGAGGATTTTTAAGTATCCTGAAAAGATACACGACAACCCAACCGATTGTAATAGTGCAAGGAAAAGAAAAAAACAATTTGTAGAGCACCGAAAATGATCTCTTGAAAAGTTAATGTTGATCTGGAGCATCATTATGGACAACGACAGTTACTCAAAGATGCTTAGATATTTAAATAACGGCCTCCCAAACATAAAAATGTAAAACCAATGATAAATTAAAACATATGGCTCATATTTTTTTCAGAACCGGTAACCATCTCAGATAATATTCGGGATCTTATTTCTAAGATTCTTGTATTCGATCCATCAAAAAAGATCTACACCTTGAAGAGATTAGTTATACCACATACAAAGATATTTTCAAGAAGGACTATATGTTTTCCAACAGAAAACTTTTTCTACTCAATTCTTAAAGGCATCAACTTAAATAAAAAACTCAAATTCTCACAATAAAACAAACATAGAGGTGAATTCTAAAAGATTAGGAAAGAATCATGAGTATAACGATTGACTAAGACCAAAGCAGGCAGGGAATTTCATCTTTAAATGTGCAACAGAAATTAATATTGGATTGCAAATTGATCGCAAAAATAATAATATTGATTCAATGATACCCTGCCATCAATCGAGGGTGAAGATCTGAATTGATGAATCCCTTTATTTTAAATTTAATTTGACTTCAAAAATTATCAAAATTCAAAAAATGATTGAGCCTACTCATAGTTAGACAATAGCAGTGGTTAGATTTTACTTTTGCGATTTAGTAATTACTCCCTTTTTCCTCACAAGTAATTGCTATTTTCCATGCATAGTGTTCGTCTTTATTATGTTTCTAATCAATAAAAGCAGAGATATCTCTCAAAATTTTATATTTTTATTGGTATTTAATGAATTGTCTTTCTACAATTATCAATCAACTCCCTTCCCTTGTATGCACAAGCAGGATTAGCATTTTTCTTTTTCTTCATTATAACATTCTTTTAGATTTAATTCAGGCGACTTGACCACTTATCATCTCAAAATAAGCTTATTTTATTTTTATATCGGTACAATAAGCCTAAGACAATTTAGAGATTTGGTGATTGTATCTTAAGTCTAAATTGCTATTCATAGTTTTTCAATTTATATACATCATGGCTCCAAAGATTATTTCTTTTTAATTCATTGGCAAGACGGATTAGCCATCTATTCATGTATTGTTTTGCTGATCTCCTTCTTTGCGAGAAATACAATTAACTGCTATATGATTTTTATTGAACATTTTGGATAGGTGGTAATGTCTTGTGGAATCTCTTTGATGAAATTTGATTTCAGATGTGGTTTAATTTGGTTCATTCTCAATTTGAGCTTGATTGTATTATTAAGCGATTTGCTTTATCCTCCTTTTAATTAACTTTTAAGATAAATTTTTCTCTGATAATGGCAGCTCAATTAATTTTGATATATAATTAAAAGGTATGATTCTGATTTAACTTGCCGGACTTACTTTCAGCTTCATAGCAAATACTTTGGCCTCTCATCTAGGATACAAATAGACCAAGTCAGAGTAACGCGATTTGTTTCTGCCCATTACCTCAATTCTGTTCTTGTTCTACCCTCTCATAATATCACTTCCTGATGCCAACTATAAACTCACTACTTATAGTATTAGCTCTACTTCATAAGCCATTGATGAAGACGAGATCTACCCCTATGCTTTTCTCATTAGTCTGATCTCAATATCTTTTACTATTCTAGTCGACCGTTTTTTTCTAATAAAGATGGAAAACAATAACTAATAAGAAGGAGAGGAAACAGGCATATTTATTAATCATAAGAATAGTTTAAGATATTTTTTGACTCTATCCATAGCCCTGCAAAATGTAATCAACTTCTATTATCTTTGCCTTTAGGAAGACTAAATTCAATTCTTAAAGGAGATATCTCTATTTTTACTGTTCAGTCTGTTCATGAACTTTGCTCACGGTATGTTTATCCTAATAAAGCTTATTTACTTGGATAGACCGTCATAGATTACAGTATGACTATGACATTTTCTGTATTTATGAATTTTGGACTAGTTGTAGGCTTTCTTCTAAGCTTTGCAATATCTCCTGACTACCTACTCTTGATATTGCCTTGCATCTGCGCGGGATTGCAAATATACTGTGCCATTTTCGTATGTTTTCCTGCCATCTTCACAAATGGCTAAAAACCAGGAGAAGATAAATCACGTTATTGCTCCATTATCATTGCTTTTTTTCTGACTATTCTTTACTATCCGGTCTGTTACCTACTTCGCATTTGATATTTATGTCGATTCTATAAAATACATCACAATTTAATAATAATTTGATCAGTCATTCAACAATGATCAGGATAATATCCAATTGGACTTGCTTCAGTACGCAGGTAACGAGTTACACTCGAAGAGGAAAGTACCGCCCGCCCTTCAATCTTA
>Ga0302268_1001209_pt1 | contig 14673 bp, 13 predicted proteins | sample III_Bog_E2_1_FD_194554 | JGI IMG/M metagenome (GOLD analysis project Ga0302268, IMG submission 194554) | Peat permafrost microbial communities from Stordalen Mire near Abisko, Sweden - III_Bog_E2_1 | ecosystem: Environmental > Terrestrial > Soil > Wetlands > Peat | place: Sweden: Abisko...
GTGGGATTATTCTGCTTTCCAACTGATCCAACCTTAAAATAACAGATTATATCCAACAGTAACATTCAAGAAAAGTATGACTTTTTAGGTTTTTATGACTCACTATTTCGTTCTATATGGATATCAGTGATCTTTGCCATCTCAAGCTTTCTTTTAGTGCATTTCTTACCTTATCAATCAGTTGTATGGACCATTTTTATTGGAGGTATTTGCTCAATTCTGTTTGGACTCCTCATCCTCATGTAATAAAATTTCAATTCAGATTGGCTAATGGATATTTTTTGGTGAAATTACTTTTGTTTATTTTCTTCGTGGGCCTTGGCATCTTCAGCGGAATCAGTATCTTCAACCCAACAAGGAAAGAGTCAATATTTATCTGTTCTCGGCTTATTCATGCAGCAGCCATCACACATGAGAGAAAAGACTATACTGGGTTAGTACCTTTCTCCCTCTAGGGTTTCTAAAAGCTCTTACAACCCGTGCTGGTAATTATTTGCTTCATGGCGCTATTTGGAGTCTTCTTACTATTAATCGCATTTGAAGTGTTGTCTGCTTGGTCTTGTGGAAAGCTTGAGTTCCGCAGTGACTATCCTTTTTATGAGGTCGTCGGTTTTGGCAGCAACTTCTTGATGATTTTAATTTTCTTTTAGCTTATTTGGGGTATGACGTTCCTCAAAGAAGTATGTAACAATGCAATTATATAGTTAACTTCATAGTTTCTGGTCATGCAACACGTTGGTACTTCGCAAGACAGACTGATGACATTAATAATTAGGATAATCCTTAGAATCAATCCTATCTTCCCTTGGTTGAACAACTATTCCTCTATCACTGGGGCAGTGTGGCCGGAGGATCTCTCCTGGTTGGCTTCTTTTACTTTGTAGATCTGATATTTGACTTCTTTTGGGTATTTTATTTTTGATGCAGCCAGAAGACTCCTAAAAAATTAGTAGTTTGGAAGGTAAAGCTCCTATTGACTGGGAGCGCTCTTATGATGAGGAAAATAAAGGTTTTAAGAGCTTCTTCAATCTCATCAGAACATAGGCATTTGCCTATACTTCCCTAACCAGTCTACCTTACTGCTTATCGGCCCGTTATTGTGAATTTCTTTCCTCCTAGAGTAGATTTTACAATCTAAGTCAAACAACAAACCGCATTTTCAGAATAAACCAGCATATGATTCCAATTTTCTTCACAGTATTGATTGCTATCATCACAATGAAAAACTCTGGTTCTGCTAGCCCATATGGAATTCTTTTCGTATGCTTTATCAGCTTCTTCACAGTGACATACTTCTTGGCCTACCATGGTGATAAAGCAGAAGGTTTACTTATCTCTGCCTACGCTGACGAGGCGCTAAATGAAGGGACTCCCCAATGTGCTCCCGCGCTGATTGCTCTGGCATACAAAGACGATGAAGGAGATGCATACAAAAAAAAACCCATCTGGTAAATGCTATTCTCAGACAACTTAAATCCCCAATGATGGATAGGTTCCCATATAATTCATATTTGTTAATACTAATAATGATTAATGCCTGCATAGGATCAAAGTTGTAGGATCTTCATTGCGTTGTCCATGTTGGCATATTGATTGAAGTAGCTGCCTTTCAGGCCCATCTGTTCAGATGAAGAACTATCTTTCTTCGTCGGTTAATCGATGATCTGCCCAGTCTAGGTACTATATCAAAAGATGGGTACTTCCCACTTATAACTGCGATACTATCGCAGATCTTTTGTGTTTGAGTTGAGAATGCGACTCTCTATTTCTAGTCTCGCTTTCTGCAGCAGCTTGCGACCTTCTTCGATATTTTCATGACTGAACTCGCTCTCGAAGACAAACTTCTGCAGTCCAAACATCTTGGCAATGAGGGCATAAACGTCAAATGCGTTGATAGTAATGAGGATTAGCAACAAGATGGGAAAGATGTAATAGAAAGTTTGTCCGAAGACAGGTACGATGTCAGTTTATCCCATCACTTTCGAGAAGGCAGTATTCCGGTCGCTAATAATCTGAAGAAAGTTATAGCAAAGTGGTGTGGATACACGTGAACAATTTCTAAATTATGGAACAAATACATTGCGTAAAACATTAGGGAAGAAGAATCTGTCTGTTTGTTCCAGTAGAGACCATAGTAGTTGGCAAACTTTAGTTTGAAGAGGGCGTAGTAAACACAAAACACAATATAAGCCATTACAATCATGAGCGAACAGTCCAACGCAATGAATGTCCTGATTTGGAGCAAATGCCCGAAAGGATTGAGAAAGGATAGTACAGGCAAGAAAACAGAAAGTTCGGCAATGACAACTGCTGCTGCGAAAAGAGAGAAAATGATAGCCAAAGCAGGATTAAGATATACCTTAATTCTGCAATGCCATAGCCATTTAGCATGATTAACAAAGTCATATTTAGAAGTGGCCATGAGAGTGGAGTCAATACGTCGACTGGGCGAGTTGGTGTTGGCGAGAATGTCCTCTATGAGGAAGGTTTCTTCGGTGAGTTCTTCCCACCTTCTGTCTAATCTAGCCATTTATAATAGAAGTTCTTTAATCTCTTTGTGGAGTTTGATGAGACTGATCTCTCCCAAATCTGGAACATTCTTTCGCCACTTTTCCCTATATTTTTGTGGAATGAGATTGACAATGTAATTGCTTTCGACAGTCTCACCATTTTTCTTTTGCTGCCAGAATAATTCTTTGACCTTCAGCTCTAACTCATGTAACACTTTATCCTTTTTATCAGTCAGTCCCACTGCACTATACTGCTTCTGCTTTAATTTGATCTCGTACTTCTTCTCACGCCATAACTACTTAGGAATTGCTACCAGTCCATATGACAAGAAGATAACGACCAAGAACATACCGAAGGCATTGGAAGCTGCCATTAAGACGGGCATCAGTTCCTTCAAATTGAGCTGATCTTTCAAGAAGAGATAGACCAGAAAGGCCACCCCGATAAGCGCGAAAATGCCATAAATAATTAGGTTGTTAATTACTGCAGTCTTAATCTTATCCTTGCGAGTGAATTCTCCAGCCACTTCGTACTCTTGAGCTATGGGTAGTACTAGCCAAGTTAATGCAAAGATGGCATAGTAAAGGATTTTCCAAACAACACTCATGGCGTAATCGTTCTGGAGTGAATGGTATACGTCGTAAGGAAGTAGGACTACGATGCTGAAACTCAGCAGCCAGGTGAGATATACCAAAATCTTCACAACAGGATTGACCTATGGCATGGAGTACTGATAGATGAGATAGGCGACGTAGAGGAGGGCGATTACGATTTGCAGCGCCACTATCAGGTAAAACATATTTTTAATTTATAAGAATTGTCTTTGCTATAGTAACTATTACCACATAGACTACTAATGAATCAAATTCCTCTTAAGAATCAGACCTGCTTTCAAATCAAATTTTACTATTAATGTAATCACAATTATGAGGGTAATTCATACTATCATTGTATAAATATTATTCTATCGCCATTAGAACAGAAGAATCAAATGCATAGCCAATATACTAAGTCGCCAAATGTAGAAGCCCTCTCTATCTATCACCAGCAACATCAACAAAAAAAAGAGGACCCTAATGATAATAATAGAAAGCATTTACTCGGATTGCTGGCCTCCTTCACTCGCTAGGAAGAGGAAATACGCAATGAGGAGGTTGAAGAACTGTGCTGCTATGATCGGATGAAGAAGCTCATATTTCATAACGATCATGACATCTCGCCCCAACAGTAGAAGGACCTTGTTAGCGCGGTAGTTATAGAGAAAAAGATTACTCAGCTCGAATAGCACATGAACCACAAAAGTGAAAGCAAAACAAAAAACGTTTCACCCAGTCGCGTATCTGGGTCTCATCACTTTTTACGCAGATCTTGCATGTAGCTGTGTTACCACTCAGTATTGAAGACGTTAAAAAACAATGTCTGCAGAAATACTTGTCGCACAAACGAAGTATTAAAGACAAAGCTGATAATTAGATACGCAGATAAATTGAGCGGGAAGTGGATTAGAGAGTTGAGGACATAATTGAAGAAAAGAAGAACAAATTTACTAAATTGCAAGAATAAAATATATCACTTCGCAAATAGATTATGGTTAAAAATTTGGAAATTGAATCTCTGAAGAGTCGGGAGTGTAGCATGAAGGACTATATTAAAGAATTGGAAGAGAGATGCAAGGGCAAACGATAGTCCAAGCGGAGTGCTAATGCCAATAATCGCACCAACTGCGAAATCTTTTATGAGAAGTTTACTGATGCATTTGGAGGCATGAGTGTTGATGATGTGCGCAATTTGATGTAAAAATCCATCAACAAATGTCTATAGCAGTTTGATCGAGTTGAAAATAAAAACCAATAGAAGATGCTTTAGCTAACTAAAAACATGGAATTCAGCAATGATAAGTTACAGTAAAAGATATTAAAGCTATAAAACCGCGAAAATGAGTTAATGACAAACCTTAAGAACGTAAAGTTGAATAAAAAAATATCATAAGTGGAGGCAAACGAGTTGGGAAAGGCGAAGGTGAGACTTGACGACCTTTAAAAGTTAATCCTCTCTATATACAATTCATGGTATGCTGAAAGAAGCGAGGGATAGAAGAAACTTATGAAATGTTTGGGCAATCTCTAGGAAAACTACTCTTATTAATAAATGCTGAAATATATTGTTGACTACGGCAAAAGGTATTCCACTAACGATAAGCTCAATGATTATCTTTTCAAAGTGTTGAGGGGTGTGCAAAAAATTAAACGTATAATTTACCCTGATCAGTGTAATTAAAAGCTAGATGCTCTTGCAACGATGGAAAAAATAGAAAAATGGATTAAGATTAAAGTTTCACAAAACATGCGAGCCATACCGAGAAAACGAACCAACATTGAGTCTGATGAGAATTACTTCAAGACTCCCTTATGATCTGCTTACTTCTATATGTATTAGGAATTGCGGCATAAATCATTTATTATTTAATTTATGGAGATTGAAAAATTGTTCAGTCAACGTAAACTCATTAAGACAAACGTCAGTACGTATGACCTTGAAACCTGTCGCTGGAAGATATTTAGTCACCCACCTAAAAAGAAAAAGGAGATTTCAAGTCCCAATTCGCAAGGCTATATCCATGCTGCAGTTGTACTCAAGACCTCAATTTTTATAGTGATGGGGCCTGACGAACATACCTCCCAGGCAGTAACTTTTTACTGACTTAGACTTTGCATTCTTATAATCTGAAGAGCAACGAATGGAAACTGTGGGCAGAGTGCTTAATGCCTACAGCTCGAGACTCCTTTGGACTTACCGTTCACAAAAATGAGATATATCTCTATGGAGGTAGTAACTATGAGGAGCAATTTGGAGACCTCCATGTATTCAATACCCTAAACGGCTTCTGGAATATCGTTTAAGGTGGAGATATCCCCCATAGGAATCCAATGGTATTCATATCAGTCAGTAACGAGTATATCCTTCTCTATGGAGGCATTAACGCTGGAACCGGAGAAGTTCTAGATGATGCTTTTCTCTTGATTAATGACATATGGATTCAGGCTAAGTAAATCATTAATGCTCCCATAAACCTTTTGGGGGCTAAAGCAGTTACTTGTGAGGAACGATTATTTATGTTTGGAGGGGAGTTCAATTTGGAAGGATCAACTAAGTAAAACACAAATCTCTATGAGCTAATAATTGATGTTGAAAATCTCACTGTTGAGTTCAAAGAAGTTAAAGTAACTTCGACAAAGAGTCCTTGTGGAAGAGTTTTTCACTCCATGTTGGAAATAAGCAAATAATATTTTATAGTTGTTGGGGGACAAGCTATATCCACTCCAAACGAGAATCAACTTCTTAGAGATATCTGGCTTTTTGACATTGTCAACAGCAGCTGGGTAAAGATAGATCCAGTGAACGGTTCCATTCGCCCCCTCTGCGATAACTCACTGGTAATTAGCAATAATATTATTTACATTTTCGGAGGCATGATATAACAGTTGGACATGTGGAATGAACAAACCCTTGGAATTTAATTTGGTTAGAGCGAGGTATTCAAAAATTAAATATGCACTAACTGTATCCAAAGGGCCAATCAAAAGGAAAAAGAGTAGAAAGCTTTTCCAAAAACTTTGGTTCTCTCCTCAGGCTTTTTCTATACAATTTCGTTGTAAATCAAGCATCCATTTCAGGCAATCAGTATTCTGTACGATTGCTCTGCTTTTCTTAAGGCCAGCTTCTTCAAATTCAAGATAATTAAAACTTTAAGCTAAAATGAATACATCAATATATAGTTCGATGGAAATACATTGTCCAAACAGCAATTTCGCTAGTTAATTTGCCACTCAGTATCAAATGACTAATAATATACTAAATTCATTACGAATATTAAGGTGGCTTCGATGCGGCTCGGCAAAACATTTGTCTTTATCACGGCAGATGAGAATGAGAGAAAAGTGTTTTTATTTTCTGCAGACAGCAAAGTTACCCCAGCTTTTGATGAAAATTATGGTTTCTTTGCCTATGTTTAAAATATTAAAATGAACTCTGTCGAAAGTCACTAAGGCAAAACTCATCGTAGTTTAATTATGAATGTTCTAAGATCAAGACTATAAAATCCTGAAGCTGTGCTAAATATAAAAAATATGAACAAAATCCTTATTTTCGAGAAGAACATATTGGTGACTTCTGAAAAAGTTTACTATTATGAGCTTATTTCCAGCAGTAACTAAGATGTTTCGATTTATAAAAATGCTAAGAAGGTTCTGTTTTTGGATGAACTGGGGTACTAAATTTCAAAGGAACCTTAAATTTCATTGAGATCTTATGCCTCCAACATGCTCCTTAATTCTAAAAACGGTCCATCTTTCTATATCAATAACGCTCAAAATCCAACTCCCCTCTATAATTACGCCTAAAGATTGAGAAAACTGTTATAAGAAAAGAAGATTCTTTAGATGGAAATGCCATCAAAGATAGTAGACATTGAATTAGATGTGTCACTGTACATTGCTGAAAGTTCCCTTGTCATACAGAATAATCTGGGAATATTAATATATTATGATGATAAGCTAGTGAACAGATTAGATGTTAACTTTGGAGATCTATTCAAATAAGAGTTTTATAAGACAAAATTCAAGAAAGCCATCACTCTTTTTGAATTTTTGGGAGTCATCAACGTCAAGAAGGGATTGACCCTCAACTACTTCGGAAACTGGTTCAAAAAAAACAGAGGATACTATCTTTTTATCGAAGGAGTCAGAGAAGCGATCCGCAAGGCAAAACTTGATCAACTTGAACGACAGCTTAAAGCAGGAGCAGAGGACACAGAGTAACGCAAAATGACCAAAAAGATTAAATTGTGATTGATAGGCTCCATTATAATTTAAATTGTATTTAATTAGGAAGGATGGGAGCTGTTAAAAGCCTCGCAATGACTTTTTCCGACAAGGAGTACCTGCTTTACTACTTGGAAAGGAAGGACTACCCAAATCTATAGAAACTTTTGACTAAACGACCAGAGCTTATCAACGTAAAGTTGACTGAAAATACCAAAATGACTCCACTCTACAGAGCAGCATTTAATGGAAATCTGTAAATGGTGACTTTTTTGGTGTAAAAATTTAATGCGGATGTAAATTTTGCGACTGAAATTGGTGAGACTCCTTTGGTGGCGGCAGTAAAAAGAGATCACATTCGTGTCATTAGATATTTGCTTTAACATGGTGCGGATCCAAATTTCATCTCAAGTATTGGATTATCAGTTTTGTAATATGCTCTTTTGGCTGGTTACTACTAAACTTCTCTATTGATCATCGAAAAATGCAAAAAATATGAATTGAGATCAATCGAGGAATATGATCAAATGGGATCGAATTATCACTACCGATACGTTAACTATCAGATTATGGTGGATTGCTTGTAAAAAAGGATTGAACCTTAAAATGTGCCAGACTACCTCAAAAAGGTTAAGAAATTTTATAAGGATCCAGTTATCGATCCAAGATAGACCTGGAAAGCATGGATAAAGAGACAAGTTGAATTCAAAGATCCGCCACTTGTAGAAAGAGATGAATTGCCAGAAGAGATGCAGCCTCAAAACAAAAAATTTGGAAGACTACAATATGTTATGAGCAAATTTGTCTTGAGTCCATTATCTCAAAAGCCGAACTTTTATCCAAAATCAAAGAGCATGATGGGAGATTCTTAAAACGAGATCAAGGAAATCAATCGCACTGTGCAGACAAGCCAATAAATGTAAATAAAAACAGTTTCGTGATTTTGCAATATCATTGCTCTTTAAATTTAAATAGAATCTTTCTCAAATTTATTTATTCATTTCATTGGAGAAATGAGGAGGATGTTTGTAAAAATGCATGGAACAGGCAATCACTTCTTAATCGTAGAACCTCATTTTTTTGGACTCAGCAATCACAGAACTAACAACAATACATTTAGTCCATAGGAACTAGAAAGTATTCGACCGAGTGTGTTTAAACTATGCCAGCCAAACTTCGGGGTCGGAGCAGATGGCATTCTTGTAATCAGCAGAGGCTAAAATCAAATTTATAAAATGACGATCATTAATGGCATTGATACATTGGTGAGCTTGATGTGCGGAAATGGACTAAGATGTGCAGCTGCTTATCTGTCAACTGTTAAACAATTAGGAAGTCAATTTCCAATCGCTACTGATAGTGGACTGATGAATATGAGCGTGAAGAGATAGACATAGAAACTTTTCTATGTGTAGTCTAATCTAGGTTTACTATCTAAATATGAAAGACTTAATACCCTAAGCTTTCAATTAGATCATTACTTATACAAATACATACAAGATGTGACCCCGTATTCCTGTCAAGTAGGAGATCCTCAAATAATCCTCTTCCTATCCCTTGCTAAATTCTTGGCAATAGAAAATGATAATGCTTACTTTGCCATTTATGAATACTTAACTGGAATGAGTAATATAAATGTAAATTTCTGTTTAGTCTAATCAAATTCAGTTTTGAGATTAGTAACTTTTTAATTTGGCAATGGAGTTACTTATGCCTGTGGAACTGGATCAACGGCTTCAGTATTTGTTGGATATAAGCTCAATTTATTAAGCTCCTAAGTGACAGTAAAAAATAAAGGAGGAAGTCTTATTATTAGGATAAATCCTTAGGAAAAAGGGCAATACTAAATTCATATGAACGGCCCAGCAGAATATGTATTTACTGGATTTATTGATGATGAACTAAAATGATTTTAATATTCTTAACCTTTGATAAAATGATAATTATTTTTAGCAATTAATATTTCTTTCGAAATTAGTAGATTTAGTTATGTGATTACATATAGGAAAGAAAATATTTAAAAACGAAAAGGTGAATCACCATGAGTTCACTAACTTCTGAATCTTAGTGGTTGATTTAGAAGTCTATTGTTTTAATTTATTTCTCTTCTTCTTATAAGATAATGAAGATATCACCAATTCTTTCTTCATGCGGATAAAATTAAAAAATCAAATATCACTAAATCATTACATCAAAAAGGTAAGAATTAATGAGCTGATTGGAAATAAGCACTTACAATACAGTAAATAATCTTTTCTTTGAACAAAATGGCAAGATCAATATCAATCATCGCGAAGTTATCCATCAATTTAAGAATTAGAATTACCTCAAATCATAGATCTTATCATAACGAAAGCAAAGGTTCTGGAGCTAGATCTAAAAGAGCAAGTATTTCCAATAAAACTGATGAAGAAACATACACACATAAAATCAGCCATCTTTAAATACAATAGAGAATTGGCCTATCATCCCAAATCAAAAGAGATAAAGCTTCTTCTATCAATATTTTGACCCAGAGGCAAATTGAAGGCCAATTTGTTTTTCTCTGTATTTTTAAAATACAAATTATAATTGAATATAATATATAATCATACTATGAAACTACTCATCTTCATAGCTATAATTACCATTACTTTTACTCTAGATAATGGGTTGGGAAAAACTCCTCCTATGGGGTGGAATTCATGGAACCATTTTGGATGCAACATAAATTAAGCATTAATTCGTGAAACAGTTGATTTACTTATAAGCACTGGACTTGCTGCCAAAGGATACAAGTATGTGAATCTCGATGACTGTTGGCAAATTGAAAGGAGTTTGTCAACCAAAAAAATTATTGAGGATAAAGCCAAATTTCCATCAGGTATTGGAAATCTTTCTGCTTATGTACATTCAAAGGGTCTATTATTTGGACTCTACAGTGATGCAGGTACGAAAACTTGTCAAGGAAGGCCAGGTGGTTATGGATTTGAATAAATAGATGCCAACACCTATGCTGAGTGGAAGTAATAACCCTTTAACTTAGAATAGATTATCTCAAGTACGATAACTGTCACAATGAGGGAATATCCCCAAAGTTTAGATTTCCAATTATGCGGGACGCTCTTAATAAAACAGGAAGACCTATTTATTTTTCCATGTGTGAATGGGGGAGAGAAAATCCTGCTGAATGGGCTAAGCCAGTAGCAAATTCTTGGAGGACCACTATAGATATTAAAGATATTTGGTTATCTTTCGTTCATAATTTAGAAAGGCAAGTGGGCCTATCAGTACATGCAGGTCCGGGAGGGTGGAATGATCCTGATATGCTTTAAGTGGGCAACGGAGGTATGAATCAAGAGGAATACCAAAGCCACTTTTCATTATGGGCTGCACTTAAGTCTCCGCTTCTAATAGGATGCGCTTTAAAGACGATTACTAACGCAACATTATCAATTCTAGGCAACTAAGAAATAATCGCTATTAATCAAGATCCATTGGGAAAGCAAGCAGACTTGCTTCATCGATAGATCTTTGATGTTGGCTTTAAATAAACTTGGGGTGGATAGTTGAGCAATAATAGGTATGTTTTAGTTTTTTTAAATCGAGCTGAAATTGCGACGATATTCAAATTTCAGCTGGACAGCCCCGAATTGAGAGGTTTGAAGGTAATTGGCATTCGAGATGTTGTTGGTCATTCAGAAGTGACCCTGCCAACATCGAATGTGTTCCAAACTAAAACAGTAAAACCACATGGAGTGGCTAATTATGTCTTAACTCTCGACCTTAAAGAGATTAATGCAATAGAATGATATGAATGATAAATCTTTAAATGACATAATAAACTATTAATATCAAAGATGGTTCTACTGTTTGGAACGTAATTTTTCTTCGTTCTTTTTTCTGAGGATGAGGGCTTCTATTAATGATTTGATTTTTAATTATTCCATTTTATTCTTTGATAATTTTTTGATGCGAATTAATCGATCTTTATCTTATTTGCTGTCTGTGTGTTTTCCGAGCATATCGATAAGTTGATTAAACTTTCTTTATGAGAACATATTAAGTGTATTTCTGTCCTAAATACGTAAATAATTCATGAAATTTTATTAATTTAGAATTTCTTTGAATATTTATACTTGACGATCTAAATATTTTTTATATTTAATTTAATTATAGTCTAACGAAATTTGATTAAATTATTCAATCTGATTTCCATACTAATTGTCGTCTGTTTTTAATATAGACACATTCTCAGTATTATCTGCATATTAGATTTACTCATCTACCTCATCGCTGGATCCTTGATCAACATTTTGAGTCATCACTTTTGCTATTTTTTCATTTAATAAATTAAAAATATCTTCAGAATTCGATCGTCCTGCAGCAACGCTCAGAATGGAATCAATAGTAATATTATCGATACTCACATGCACCTCTTTAATGTCCTGAAATTATACCTTCAACTATTCTTTCACCATGAGATTTCTTATAAAATTTCTGGACGTTTTTGAAATATCTCTATAGATAAAGACTTTCTTATTCTGTGAAACTTCCTTCACCGAATCATTACAAAAATAATATTGATCAAGAATTTAATTGCCCATTTTGATATTTTTATCTTTCCTAAAGACCATATGGAAAATGTTATCTATTCTTTGGTTAGTTAAGTAAAAGCTCTTTTATTTTATATTTTTAATATTTTAGAAATCCATTGCTTATGGAAATAAAACAGAATCTTTCCTCTTTTGATTTATGGGTGATTTAGTCTCATTTTTTAAGACATTTTTAGAGGATTTCATAGGCTGTGGAGAAACATGTAACTGCCTGCTGTTTAAATTGGAATTTATTTTTGGGACAAAGAAACTGAGTTATCCCAACGGGAAATTCTCTTCTTCTTTATTGAAATGTAGTCGTTTTGATCGAAAAGCCTCGATGGACTCTATGATATTGGTTAATTTTTTAATATTTTTGACTTAGTTTTCTTTATTTGGAGAAGGGTCATCTGATAATTACTTCTTTTATTGCCGAAATGATTTTTGCACTTGAATATGCTATTTCGCTTTAGGATCTTTTGATTGGATTTATTGACGACTAAAAGGATTAAAGTCAAAATTGATGATTAAATTATTCTATTGTTTTCGCTTTAAGTAATTTTTTTTTGCTTGCTAATCTAAAGCTAACTGTCTTTTTAGTCTTTCAAGCTTTTCATCGTTTAAAGTCGGCTTTTGTATTGTCTCATATATTGATAAGGCCTCGATTTGAGAAATTTTGGGGTCCTTTCCCTTACTCCGACTAGTCATTTTATTTGGTGAAGGTCGGAGTTGAATAGAAAAACGTTCTTTCTTGATCTTAGACTAATTTAAGCCATATATCTTATACATTTTCATAGTCCTTTGTAATTATTTTTACGTATAAACTTATTGACGAGTTATAAAACAGATTCCATGTAATAAGATTTATAATTAAATGTAAGACTAAAACTATTGTTCTATATCTTCCTGGAAAACTCCAATTATTTCTATTTTAAATTCATGAATTACAGTCAATACAATCATTTTTTGTCATGCCTGTCATCGTATAATTATTTAATATCTCTAAATCAATCAGATGAAAAATAATAAACAAGCATAGGCCTGTCAATTTTTAACGATTTAATACAGAATCATTTTTCCCCTCTTATTTATTTGCTTTGTCTGCTCACTATTTTTGTCTTCCTCTCGGTGAAATTTACTGCTGTTCTCCCGAACTAATTTTTTTATTAATCGAATCTTTATGTAGTCACCAAAGCTAAAATTATTTACTTATTTATTTTACGCTTGGGGTAAATTGGCTTTACTGACTTTTCTATTTTACTATTAGGATGACTGTTCTGCTGCAGTCTATACTATAACACTTTATTAAGTGGACTAAAGAGTTAGTTCAACAGATTTAAGTTCCGTTGGAGCAGATAAAGGTTGCTATTTATCTGATTTGTTATCTTCCAATTTCAAAATTTAATATGCTTTGGTCAGTCCTTATTTAACTAAGCTCTCTGCATCTTTGTACGAAGTAGACGTTAAGATGGTTTTGATGAGTCTATATTCATTTTACTGCAAGATATCCATGGCCATATCGTAGTGATCTTGGTATACATCCTCCGATATTTAGTCATTAACTATAATCTAATTCTTTTTATCGCGAACATGCAAAAATACACAGTAATCGTTTCGACATTCTGCCTTCCTCATGAAGTATTTACAATACTGCACCGTACCGAACAGCACTTTTACTCGTGAACCCAAATTGTAGAAAGCCTATATAAAACACTAAAAACAATGAGTGCGACTGCAGCTGCCTGACAGTCCGTGAAAGTTATGTAGGCGATGACATTTTTGTAGTTCTGTTTGGTTTTTAAGCTGGTAACAGTGCCACAGACGGAATATGCTGCAGAATTATTTAGCATCTACTGAGTGATGTCATCATCGTAGCTTTGCACAAAGATCATATTCTTTTTGAGGACGCGAACGTTCTTGAACTGATCTAAGTTATGAAAATATGGTAAAAGGATAAAAATGTAAAAGTGGCTTACTTTTGTTGTCTTTCATACTCTTCAAAGAATAAAAATATTATAGAATCGTCCTGTTAGAAGTTCATCCAGAATTACTTCGTTTGATATTTAGATTCACAAACATTTAATATCGTTAACAGTAAAATTTCTTTTGAAAAATATTCAAACATTTTTCATTGTTTTAAAAATGGCAAGTTTAATAGATTTAATTCAGATTGTTATGGATCAATTTATCATCAAACGGTTTGGATTCGTTTAAATTCAGACAATTTCTGAGATACCTTAGATCTTTCGTGCATAGCACTTAGAATATTGGCATAACTCCAGGTCAAATCAGCCGCAGATTTTTGGACTCCAGAGCTACGATCAATCTGTTCAGAAATGTGTCCTCCGTCTGACTTAACGTGTTGATAGAGTCGGTACATCACAGCATCACCTGCATTGACGGCGGCTTCAACTTGAGCTTAAAGTGAAGCGCTTTCAGGAAGTGATAGAAGGTTAAACCAAGCTTATTTGTGTTCCTCAGTAAGGAAACCGTTTGATTCAAGAAGGACAGATGCTCCTTGATAAAAAACTTCAGCCAGGACTGCAGTTAATAATTGCCAGGGGTTTCCACCAGCATAGCTGTCTCCAGGATATCTTCCCATCAATATTCCCGGAATTCCACTTTTAATTTCCTGTTGATTAATGGCATATTCAGAGCAAAATGTTTGAGTGAGGACTTGAATTGTCTTGGCCACCTTTGAGTCAGTCAGGGAGTAAACGTCAAATGAAGAAAAAGCATGAATAACAGCAGTATCCTTCTCTCGATTA
>Ga0302268_1001212_pt1 | contig 14649 bp, 8 predicted proteins | sample III_Bog_E2_1_FD_194554 | JGI IMG/M metagenome (GOLD analysis project Ga0302268, IMG submission 194554) | Peat permafrost microbial communities from Stordalen Mire near Abisko, Sweden - III_Bog_E2_1 | ecosystem: Environmental > Terrestrial > Soil > Wetlands > Peat | place: Sweden: Abisko...
TTGTTATTCTCAACGTTCACAATGGTGGTCACTGGGTATTGGCCACTGGTCACTCTGGAAACAGCATCCATGTTAATGACCCCGGATATTCAACAACTGCCTATGATCTTTCTGAAATTGTTGCTGGTCAGACCGGACTCTACCGCGTTTCAGGCGGCTTTTTGGGCATAATGATCAACGAATTAGAGGTGGCCTTGAACGTGAATGGCAGACGTGATAAAATGATGGAGGCTGATGGAGGATATCTCACCTAATGATCTCATCCAACATATCATTAAACATTTGTTCGATACTATCATTCAATATTTAAGGATATTTTTAAACGAAAGTTATTTTTATTTATATTGGCATTTTAATTTTACTTGTATAGATGATTATTATTTTAAAAATGTCTAACACCAGAAGATTCACCGAGATATTGAAGTCAGTCAACTGATTGTTGTTTAGTTAACGACTATCAATTGGGCATTACTGACCGTAGCTATTAAATTTTAATATTATTTATCCAGTATAGACTAATTTATTTACAATATTTATGGAATGGAACCGTAAACTTGATAAAGATGATCGCTGAATATTAATTGAATAATGGTGGATGAGATATCGATCAACAATCAAGAAGGGTACCAAAACTAGTCGATAAGAGCATGCCATGTTTTATTGCCACACAATAATGGAATTTTAACATTTCCACCAATTTGTTTTACTATAGGAGCTGTCCATCCTCCAGAAGGCACAAAATCATCAAATGATTGATTTGAAATCACTTGGCCACTGCTATCATAATTGGCATATTGAAGATTTGCACCTGCATCTGTTGCAAAAGTATCACTGCTGCTTTCAAAGAACTGTGCCCAAATGTGAGCTGTAGAAAATATAGTAGGACGCCATGAACCAATACTCTTGACCGCATTAACAGCTTCTTTTAAGTAATTGCAGTTATCTGAGTGACTATAGCCTGCCCATGAACAATCTGGATTACTGGTTGGCTCAACTTTAATATAAAAAAGAAAATCAAAGTTAGATTGATTACTGCTGACTAGTTAGTGGAGTCAAAAAGCGGATGTAATTAAAGGACCAACAATTTCAGAGTTAGTGTAATGATAGGATGACCAAATGAGCAGAACTATCAGTAGTAAAAAATTAAAAATTTTCATTAATAAATGATTATAAAGTATACGTATGCTCTAAATATTTATACAACTTTTTTAAAAGGAAAGCTAGCAAAAAATATGAAAGGTCAATGTGATTGTATTCTACCTGTCTATTGCTCAAAAACGGCTTAAATGCATACAGATATTAGAAGATCCGATAATATATTCAATGCTACTTTTATGTCCATCGCCAAAATATACAAATGATTATCTTTAACTTTCAGTATTGTATGCTAGGAAGAGATTTACAGAGATTTCTTTTGGCGGCTAATTTTTTATAAAAAAATCTTTTTTTAATACTTACTCATTGGTAAGCAGGACCAAAGATCAGTTTAATTAAATTAGCTCATATTGATAAATTATCATAGTATTCTGGGGAAAAGAAGAATCACGTGTAAAAGCAAGTTTGGCCTTTGTTTCAAAAATCGAGTAGCAGAAGAAGCCTTAAAAAGATTATACAAAATAAAAAAAGATAAACGATGAATTGCTTTGATTTATATTGTTTGCAATGTTCTGCTATGGCAGATTATTCACTACTACTATATTGTTTGCAAAGATTTCAATAATAAGAATGCCAACAGATTGGATTAAATATTATGTGAATAAGGGCATACTTCCACCATCAACATTTCGTGAATTGTTTATTTCCCTTCTCATCATTATCTTGGTTAAATTATCTAATGTAGTATCTATCGATGGATATATATGTTTAGAGGAAAACAGGATTTAAGTTGATTTTATTCGATACTAGGATCGACGAAAGAGAAGATTTTAGTGATGTATGATTTTGTGAATACCCATATTCGATTACAGCCTCCTTCAATAATCTGGTGAACTAGTCATTAGCTCTCAGTATTTTGGCAATGACTGATATTCTATTGCGCGTCAATATAAATTCTCAATCCTTCTAAATGTATAATGCCAGTAATATATCGTATTCATATTCATAGCTGCAGTCAAGTCACAGAAGTATTATCATTGATAAAACCACAGCCATAGCCCAAAACAGTTCCTACTTTAAGTGGCATCTATAACCTAATTACCACAAAGATCCGTTTATATATAATATCTTTTTGAATTATAGAATGATAGTCCAAGATAATAAAGATGATCCTGTCAAGTTACTCGTCACTTTTCCATCAGACACTAAATTAGGCCCACTAATTCAACAACTGGAATCTGAATATTTGTACATTCAGCAAATAAAACGCCATTCTTCTGATCAACTTCTCATCAGCTTTGATTGCATGGCCGACCTCCTTGAAATAGATTTTATAGCTGACTTTGGGGCTATTAATACTCAGGTCAAAAACTCTCATAGCTTTAGCTTGGAAATGCAAAAGGAGACAGCTTGTTACGAATCAACTTCAGATCAAGAAAGTTTCAGCGACTCCATCACTGATCTATTCAACCCTTCCGTCAATGAGATCTAATCATAAAGCGTTCAACTTAATTCAAAAACATGTTATCGCAGGCCAAGGTTAACTTCCTTTGAATAGTAAGCCATCATGGAATAAAACATGCGAAAAGAATTTGATTTATTTGACGAAACTATGGAGACCGGTATCGAAAACAAGTTAGATAAATCAGATATTTAAGACTCAATCTTGAAACCTGTCGAGGAATCGAGAATAAATTAATCAAAGAAAGAAGAGAACGTTTGGGATATAGTGATGGGAGGAGTGGTACTGACATCGCTGTTGGTGGGAGGCGTTCGTGCCCTGCGTTTTTTTCTTTCCTGATTGATTTTTTACTCCCATCTATCATATTTTACTCTCTGCTTTGGCTTTAAAGTAGTATAGTGATGAATGATGCATATAAGTATTGACGTATTATTTGCATAATAGCCTTAAAATAATAGCTATTCATAATTGAGGAAATAATTCAATCACTTTGGCTTTATTTCAATCAGGTCGATCTTTCCCTCAGATTCGAATTCTTTGATATTATGCTTGGCGATCACGTTGATGCAGTAAGTTAGGGGTGTGTCTTTTTCATAATTCTTGTATTGGATTGGTTCAATTCCCTGAATCATTTACATTGTCACTTCTTTCTTTAAAGTGACAATCACTGTTTTCTTAAGGTTAAGATTGCTTAGATTAATGAAGGCATAAGGGTCTCTTCGGTCTGCACACTCCAAAAGCAATTCAAAAAATTCCTTACGAATAGCGGTATTGTCACGAGTTACGCTGATAGAGAAAATGCCAGGAGTTTTTGATTGCAAAGCTTCCTTTTTAAACTGTTAAAAATCTTTAAACCCGATCCTTGCATTAGCACAGCCGTTATTAATAAAGTAAATGCAATAATCAGGTCTGGCTACTGTTAGAAATTTGGTGTGTAGTTTATAAGTAAAGGTGTACTTCTATTATCGAATGCATTCATTGTCCGATATAGTTATTGCATTTGGGGCTTACTCAGAGATCGTTGGAATGGCACGATTAAGAAATTTTGTGATGACGTATTTTGTCTTTTCATTTGAAAAGTTAGACTCGTCAAAAGGCAGCGAGCTTAATCTTTTTATTAAATCCTATGAGCACTGGTTGAGCTATTTTTTGGGGGTATTACGAATCTTATCAATAACTGCCTGATGAATGCAGCAGAGTGAACCTTAAAAGCCTTTAAAATTCTTTAAAACAAGGATGATGGGAAATGGCGACTGCATATTGATCAGAAACTTGACATGTTCCGGCTGTATAGCTTTGCTGCTTTCCCCTTGAATGATAAGTCCAACTGGTGTACGTATACTATTAGTAAAATCCTTAATCTATTTGTCAAATCGATCCTCTCCCTTGTAGATTTATTGCACTGAAAATTTCATTAAGGTGCAAGCATACAATTTTTTAATTCTCCTATTTTCTGGTTTGTTGACTCCGAAAAGGTAAACAAAATCTCCCTCTCCTTCTTTGAGAAGGGCAAAAAGATCGTCATTGAAGATTATGCTCTTGTTTAAACAATTTTTGTTCTCAAAACAAAAATTGACGATGTTATCAATAGTATTTTACTATTGACTGAATGCTTCTGAAAACCTTTCTTCTTGTTCTTCAATTTGAGCTTCTTTTGAACTACTCTTTGGCATAAATTGCATGAGTTATTCTTCACTTTTCTTGTTGAAATCTGCGAAATTGATTTATGATGAGATAGGTTACAGCAACTTTTGCAGAGTGTTGTTTTTATCACCCATGAAATTAGCTGCAGAATTAATGTTGTCAATGCTGCTGAAACTGTTTATGCTGTCCATGTTTATGGAAGTATTACGATTGTTGTCTTAGATACTGATACTATTCATTGAAATCATATTCACAGAATTTAAAGAGTTATTGGATGGTGCTATAATAGGAGGAGAGTTATTAACTTAACGAGGGGGATTATTAATTACTTGAGAAGGAGGAAGGGGAGTTTAAATAAAAGGGTGATAAGGAGGCGGTTGAGGAGTTACACTTGCAACTGGACTTGGAACTATTTAAGCTTTTTTTTTAGGCATTTAGCTGATAACACTTCTGGCCTTTTATTATGGAACTTTAATTGGCTTTGATGGTTGATTAATTGTACTTCCATTGCCGGCAATAATTTTTTTATTAAAACTACTATCCCTTTGCGATTCCATAATGATTGATTTGGTATGCTTAGCATGCATAACCTGCTGAGGCTTTGGCTCAAATGTTTTCTCCATTTTGTCTCGGATCTCCTTCTCAATTGCTTAAAATTGTTTGAATCCTTCGAGGATAGCAAATATTTAATTGCACTTAGTTTTCACACGATCAGTCAATGCACCTCCATTATTCTATCTTTTGATAATCCGATACATTCTCATCAATTCACTTATTTTTGCTAGATGACTGGCATATTGATACGGAATCTAACTTTGTTCTTGCATCGAGATAATGTTATAAATGATTAAGTCATACATTTGATGGTCAATTAACTAGCTATAATCAATATATTCATAATATATCATGAAATTTGTTTGGAACTCCCCACTCTTTGACTTTTAAGCACGTTTTAGACCTTTTCACGCATAGAATCGTATTCTTTGACAATTTAGTTTTTATCATGAACTCCTACCTTAGTTAAAACCTTTAATTTTGAATTGTTGATCATTTCGATGAGTTAAAGGAGAGAAAGAGATGACTTGGCCATCAGTTCATCTTTTATCATAAAACTAGATATTTTCAAAATTTATTGGGTTTTCTTATCCAATTAATGAGCATATTATTGAAATTTGTTCATATTTTATTCGATTTTATAAACCTATTTGGTGGATGATAAAGTCGCAGTTTTTTAATTTTACCATGTCTCCAAACATTTCTTGAGTTCCTCGTTCAGAGCGATGACCTGATTTTGCAAAACTACAATTTAGGTTGACTGTTGATCAAGTATATCTTCTTTTTCTTCCAGTGTTTGTTCTAACTATTCTTTTTACTGATTGACCATTTAAAGTTAGCCCCTCAGATCTGTTTTCTCCAATTGTTTTTCTTCCTTCAATTTTTTAATTTGATTCTAAAGCTAAAGGCATGTTTGTCTTTGTTTACTCAGTTGATTTTGAGTTTATTCCCAATTTTTATTTTTAAGGTTTTGGTAGAGTTCCTATTTTTCATACAGGCTTGCTTCTAAATTTGAAATTCTACTTTTTGCTTAATTTTATAGAGTGTTTAATCTTTGAATCTCCTTCTTCATTTCGGTCAGCACTTCTCTTAACTAACTGTCGTTGCTGAGCAACCCATTGGTTTACTGTTTTAATACTTCGTATTTGGTGACACTATCTTCAAGCTCATGTTTTAATTGCTGCATATCTTCATTCATTAAAGAAGTTGTTATCTACAACTGATGAATAGTTTATCTCTTCATTGCTAATTCCTCTTAGATGGATAGTTTTTATCCTGTGTATTCCTATTTATATTTTTCCACTTCAAGAAGAGAAAGATTCAGGCTCTATATATGAGATGCCAATCTTTTTATTTCGTTTCTTTTTTATTCGTTTTACTTGCGCAGTTGCCGATTTAAAGAATCGCAATTAGTTAATTTGTCTTGGATTTGGCTGGTTTAAAACTAATATATCTTTAGTTCCCCTTTCTTTTCAGTCAGTTACTTTAAAAATGTATTTGATTTCCTCGTTTAAAACTGTAAATTTTATTATAACTGGATTATCCTATTTCTTTGTGATTCGCCACTGGCACAGAATGTTGTACCGATATCTTCCAGCTTGTTTTATAGAATTTGATTGGCAATGAGGAGATCAGACAATTGTTCATGAGCCTACTTAAGTTTTTCTTCAGTGTGAGCCTTCAATTACCTCTAACTTTTAACTTATAATTACGCTTTTTATAGATTATACTTGAGTTGCTTTATATTCTTTTAAGACTCTTTGAGATTTTGATCAATTTGGGTCTTTTCTTATCCCTGCTTCTTATATTTTTGCATTAATGCATCGTATTCTTGTTATAATCTTTATTTTTTCTCCTCGAACGATATTAAACAGCATTTCATATTGTTTAAATCTTTTTCCTTATTACTGACATTTTTCTATAATGATTCCTCAGTCTCTAAGAGTTCATTAATTTTCTCCTTATATGCTTCAATTTATTTTTGATACTCTGATTTTACAGTGTGAATGGTGGTATCGCCTTCTTCTTTGTAATTGATCATTGATTTGCGTAGCTCTAATATTTTGGCTTATAAACTCTTGAGATCCTAACATTTTTATTCATATTTCTTTTTCAACTCACTAAATTGTACTTTTTCTTCTTAATACTACTCGTTTAAACCTCTATACTTGTTTTATATCTTTTATTTCTAATTCTTTAAATTCACAAGCTCGGTAGTTACAATCTGTAACTGATCCTAAAGACTTATTTTTTCCTCCTCTTGTTGTTTATGGATATCCTTAATATATTTACTCTTTTATCTTGCAATGTTTTAATGTTCCTCATGCATAGTATCGATAAGATCAGATTTCTTTTATAGCTCCAATTGCAAATAATTAATTTCGACCTATAGCTCGAGAATGGTGTTCTTAAAGTTACTGATGTATTTGTTTCGTGAGACTAATGCCTCCAGTTGAGTTGTTGCTAATTTTTCAGAGGGAACAGCTATTATTTCAATTTAACTTATTGATTCATCTTATTTTGAAATCAGAATTAGCAGCTGCTGCATTGCTTTCTTATAAATTTACAGTTAGTTTGCATAGTTTATCTTCTGCTTTTCCATACTCTTCGCATTGTTCGTCAAAACAGTGATTTGCTCCACATATCTCTTTGAGTCTTCATTTAATTTTTGTTGGCATTCTTAAAGCTCTTTCTGTAAACTGTCACTACGTTTTTTCAACAATATTTTAGCCTATTCCTCTTCTTTCGCTGTCCTTTAACTTTCATTCAAACTTATATTTAGCATTCTTACCTATCTAACATTTTTCTCAAGAGATTCCTACAATTTTTTACATTTGCTCGATTACGACAAGAGGCAAATATTCTTTTCTTCAAGCTACTTCTTGAGTGATTATAGAATGCCTTCATAATGAGTGCCTATCTTTTTATTTTCAGTCATGGTATTTTTCCAATCAGAAGAAGAAAGAAAGTTTTGCTGTTCGAGCTCTTTCATTCTCTTAGTTACCTCATAAATTGTAATGTCCTTATCTTTAATAGTTTCGATATATTACTGCTCCTTGCTTTTTAGTTATCCTATTAATTGCTGAAGATTTACCTTTTATAGTGAAGCCTATGCTATTATGATTAAACTATTTTATAACTATTTCCGGAGTTTCAAAGACTCCTCCTCATGTCTTAAAATTTATTCACTTCTCTCTTTCAATTTTTTATCGGTTTAAAATGCTTTTTCTTTCTATTTTTATAGATTCCATTTATAATCTTCAATATCAGATTATAAATACGACTTTGATTGTAATAGTGAATTGTATCTACTTGCAAAAACAGTCTCCTTTTCAGAAAAAGAATCGTTCAATTGCTCGGCCTTCGTTATAAGGTCATTCACTCTCTCGTTTAGGTAAGTATGCTTGGAAGAAAGATTATTATTTTATGAGGATAATCTACTAATTTCAATACTTGATTGTGCGTTTATCTTTTCAAGCTACGAACACCTATTGATGAGCCCTTTCTTTTCCTTTTTGAGTTCTTCTAAATTTGTTGCTAATTAATTCTAATGTTATTTGACCTAATTATGCTCCCATACAAGTTTATTCATTTTGTCTTTAATGTTTTGATTCTATTGGGTCATTTAGTTCATCCTTTTCTTTAGCGTTGACTTTTCCTCCTCAACCCTTTTCAAATCGCCAATCTATTTTTGCATTTATTTATTGGCATCAATATATTGCCCTAATTAAATGTGTTGATTCTCGAAGTTTCTCCTTAATAGTTAAACCTCCGCTTCTATCTCACTATACTTTGAAAATGAATGTTTCGATTATGTGGATAAATTAGCGGATTTTGATGTTAACTATTCATTAATTTCAGTTAATCTTAGCAATTCCTTCTGCAATCTTTCGGCCTGCTCTTTCAGCTTCCCTTTTTATTAGAAATAATATTTATCCTTCAGTTTATTTGTTGATTGATTAGCTTTTTCCTGTTATTCCATCTTCTCCAAAAGGATATTATATTAATGAATTGCTTTTGTATTATTGCTTTCCAGTTGCATAACTTTTAACTATAAACGCTTTTATCTTTCATTCATAATTTGCTCTTTAGATTACAGCTTTTTTTAAAGGGTCGTATATTTTGAGGAAAGAATATCGTAATTTTAGTTAGCTGTCTTTAAATCAGACTGTAATAGTTTTATTCTTTTCTCACCTTCTACTTGCTGTTTCTAAAAATCGCTTTGTTTGGTTTCGAGATCACATATCCGAACTCTCCTTTTCTACGAAGCCTCAATTACCTCTTTGATTGAACTTTGCAGTTATTTTTCTCTTCTTTCGCCGAGTTTACATTTTTCTTTGTTTTTTTATAGGTAAGTTTCGATCTACTCTTTTTATCTTTTTATCATTTTTAATTTCCTTTCATAGTTATCTTCCATTTATCTAACTCGTGAATCTATGCCTCCTCCCCCCACATTGATCACTTTAGAGGTGATTACTTTATTACTTATTGATTCATTAGAGGATGTTTTGCTTATCTTTCGATTGCTTCCTAAATTCTATTCTTTCTAATGTGTGAACGCATTGGGGGATTTAGCTTTATTTAAAGTTATTAAATTCTCTGTCGATTTTATATTGTGTAATGTTTTAAACTTATCGATTGATTTGATATTGGATGTATCCATAACTAAAGATTTGACTTTCGTCAGCTACAAATCTTTTAATTTCTGGATCTTAGCATGGCTAATGTGGAGAGTTACCGTTGCTGCTTTATCTGAACACCTCTTTAAGGGAAGAGTCATAGTATTATTTTGTAGGATATTGAATGATACTACTCCTGCAATTATTTTTCCGCTTGCTGTCTTGATGGATATTATCAAATCAACCTTCATTCATTCAAAAGTACCATAACTTCATCATATGACTCATTGGCTAGTTTATACGATGATTCCAACTGGAAAGAGACGCTGTCTCCAACAGCGCACTATCCATTGACGAGGGGATATAGTTTGGGAAGGTCCTCATAAAGTTGATCTAATTTAACAAGTTGTTACTATTCTTAAACAAAAGAGAAAGCTGTCCGGGGAATCGAATTGATAGTTTGATCCTTTCGATCTCGATTACTGATTTTATCAGATGTAACTCCATTAATATTACTATCTTAAAAGATCAATATGTTATTAGAATCTTATCAACAAATATATTCCCTTTTATTAAATAAAACTGCACATTATACAAGCCCTTAGTCGAACAACAGTCAATCTTCATCACATAGAGAATGGGTAGATAAAGTAAAAACTTAAAAGACCAAACCTTAAGGAACAAATTAAACTGATTTAAAGATTCCTTAATCTCGTAATTGTATTTTATCATTGGGGCTGAATCAGCGGATTCATGAAGATTATTATTGAACAAATTAAAGAGTCATCAATAAAGTAATTTCAGCTATATTCAGTTTATTTTTAAAGTTGATAACTTGATGGAAATAAATAATCAACATTGCATTGAAATTGGATATAAATTTATAACATAACACGGAGGCTATAAAAATAGTTTAGAACTAACTTTTAATAATTAATTTAATTTGAATTTTATGTTATATTTAATTAAAGGTGTTAAGAGAACAATATCATAGCAGCGGCCAATCTTATTGACAGGTGATTTCAGATATCCTCCTAAAAGTTACAAAAATACTCCTACCACAATTAAATCCATCACTGCATTTCAATATTTTGTCATTAAATCTTCTCATGAAAACTAAGTTATCAATAGAGTTATTGAAATAAATTAAATCTAGTCTTATCAAAAAAAGGATCCTTAATTTAATATAATTCGATGGGCATGGGCAAAAGCCAATTTAGAATACAGGGAAAAATTCAGTACAAACAACAGGGAATATAATCTCCCGTTATATTATCCAAAATGAAAATTCTAATTCAATCTCGGGGAATAGAACTCCTTCCTTAAATTCTTTATAAAAGTTGAAAATTTTATGTAATAAGATTAGTGACAGAATGTTTGAATATTCCCAATTAATAAAAACCGAGCAAGCCATAGAACTAAAAAGCATGCATAGGGATTTATTTAAGAGTTTACAAAAGCAGGAAATGAAACTCTAAAATTAGCTGTAAATAAAACAAACACCCAACTTTAAGTATGAGTGAATGATGACTCTTATAATTTGATTGATGAATAATTAGCAATTAAAAGTGAAGCAAATATTAAATAACTTTTTACTTTATCAAATCCAAAATTTTAGAATATGAATCTGATAAAAAATATAAATCACTCTTATTTTGTTAATCGAAGCGAATTTTATGATGGTCTTTTCTTACTGAAAGTGAATATACTTATCTTTCATTGCCAAATATGTTGCTGTTGAGTACGAGCTAATAACAGAATATATACTAATTAATGTACTTTAGGCTAATAGAGATTTATAGTGTGTGGGTTATATTTCATGGGCATTTTTACAAAATATACGCGAGAAATAAAATTAAAATTTAGTTATTATGATTATGATCACGAGATTGAATGTCATAAGTGGTCGATACCAAATACTGCATGCTCGTCGAATTATCGAAGGAGTAGGTGATTAAATTTAGCATTGGTTTGGCCTGACCATACCCACTCGCCTTTTCTTGATTCTAGTAGTATAGAGCTGATGCAATATCTAATTCAAGCACTAACTGCCACGAATCTCAAAGAGTAGAAATAATAAAGTATAAGAATAGTTTAACAAATCAAAGTATTGAGAAATGGAAAGATCTATAATCTTTATAATGTTGGACGCAACATCTCAAAATAAAAAATTGGGACTCATTGACTTTACACAAACTTTAACACAAAATAAAAACAATTGGCGCCAACACTTTAGTCGATAAATGAAGGCTTTTGATGGTTTATAATATATTTAACTAGCAGCAATTACTGTATCAATCTTAAACTTTCGAATTATCCAAAGATTTAGGATTTCAAAACTAAATTCACTAAGTAAAAAATGATGCATTCGGTAATCGAACTATGCAAAATTCATATCGAGAAGGTTTAAGAAACGACGCATTGGATACCTCTTACTCTCAGTCAATATCCAAGTCTATTATAATATCTCAATTTGTATTTTTCGTTAGGATCGAGTAATTAAAAAAAAAGTTTAATCGTTAACATTAAACCGTTCATTAATTTTCTTTAATTACTAAAAAACTAAATGCTTAGTCACTGATTTGTTTGTATTTTTCGATTGTTTTTACATTTGAATAAAATTGTTTAAAATCTTTTTTGAATTTGATTTTTGAAACAAAGTCCAAAATAGCTTTTTGTGAATAATTCTGCTGTTACTTAAAAATGTATGATAAATGTATGAGCCAAAAGTAATTGAATCTATTTATATTCTCACTTGCCACTTTCTTTTAAAAGTTAAAGTTAATTGCCAAAAATGGCAAAGAATATTCGTTTTAATTAAAAGATCAGGTTCTATAGCAGCCTTTACTTATATGTAATACTAAAACTTAAAAATTATCATTTGCTGCATTTTAGAGATTGGCATTCAAATATTATCTTTTATCTTTTTCGCATGTTCCAACATTGACATGTTTAAAACAGTTTTTCACAGTATTCTGTGTAGAATACAAACTAATTGTCATTTTTATTTGACGAACCCTTTCGCAAATTGTATATAAACCCTGAGGTTAAAAGGTGTTTTATAATAATTTTTTAATGAACAATTTTAACTTAGTTTTATTGGCAGGACTCCTGATTTGGTCCTCTTATAGCTTTATAGGCTTTGCAGTTGTTGGTCCTTTGACTGCATCCGCATTTACATGCCTTCAGTCGAGTATGAGTGGCTTGGTGCCGTATGCAATTATTCGGGTTTATCAAAATTCTCACTCGCTCCCAGGAATTGACATGTATGCCATTCAAACAATTGCAAATGCCTATACGGCTGGATATTCATCAGATGTCTATATGGAAATTTGCCGAGGAATTGACTCTGCCTCTCAGATAAATTTAGTGAATACTGAAATCTTGACTCCAATGTTCGATAGTTTTCACAGTGATTGGTTTGTCTATATTAAAGTTGAGCCAAGTGTTAATCCAGACTGTTCTTGGGAGAACTATAGCCAATTAGATAACTGTAATTATTTAAAAGAAGCTGTTAGTAACGTTCGAAATCTTGTTGATTGGTCTGCTGCTGTATTTTCTACGGCTCCTGTTTGGGCACAATTCTTTGGAAGTAGCTGTGATACTTTTGCAGCAGATACACATCCCTCTCTTTGGTATGCCGATTACAACATCAAAGGAAATGTGAATTCAAGTCAATCATTTGATGATTTTGTATCTTTTGGAGGATGGACAAGTGATTAAAATTCTCCAATGGTAAAACAAATCGGTGGAAATGTTACCATTCCATTATTGTGTGGCAACAAAGGGTGGCATGCTTTTGTTGACATCATTTATTTCCCTTATTGGCCCTGATTGTTGATTAACACCTAATCAAATATTATTCAATTTAATCTTCACAATATACTAATTATTGGGGCTCAAATTACAGATTAATGAGAATTATCTTATTACATTTATGACTATATTCCATGTAGTGTTTAAAAGATTAGCATATATTCAATAAATAGTATTAAAGTTGAGTATCGCTGTGGTTTGAGTTCGTGTGTCGAGTACATAATCCAATCCACACACCAATCTTCAATCTGAAAAATGTTCATGCAAGATTCCTCACAAAGATTAAGAAATTTTTAGTAGATTATTGTATTAAGAATGAATCGAATAAAAGGTTTGATATCATTTCCATCAGAATCAATTTAACATAAAGACGCAGGAATTTACGAGTTATTGATTTTATACAAAAGGAAAAAGTTTAATGACAACTTCAGTATATGGTGGAAGAAAGCATTTTATGGTTAATAATACATTTATAACTAAAGGTTGTAAGGCAAAATTAATTAAATAAAAAAAGACAAATTCGGTCATCGAACCTGACAAGTTTAAGGAAGGTAAATGCCTTGACACATTGGGCACCTCTAACTCTCTTTGATAGAGTTATGAGCATATCTCCAATTTTTATCTTCTTTGACGATGATATCGGATCAAGTAATTTAAATTTAAATTAATAATAAAAAAAAATTATAGTCAATGAAACTGGAAAAATCAACAAATCGAAATGCCTGAGAGTGAACTTAAAAAAATTTTTTTTTTTTAATTTATGTGTGATATTTTAATTCAATTATTTTGATGTTTTTTGTGGACTTGATTTGTAAAAAAAATCTAAACGAATTTTTCATTTCTGATTCAGCTTTTGCCTGAAGGCTTAAGCTAAAATTACCAATTTCAAGGAATTAAAGCAGATTTTACACTTACTGATCGACATTTATAACTGTTTTTGTATTCCAAAATAATCGGTAAAAAATTCATTTTTATAGAAGAAATCAGATTTCATAAGGGTCTTCTCTGAGTTATAATACTTAAAGTCAAAAATTATCATTTTTGCCTTTCAGCTCTCATGGATATTATTAAAAAAGATTTTATATATTCTTGCAAGTTTCAGCATTTGCATGGAGTTAAATTGTTTTTAGGCAGTATTCTGGGTAGGATATAATTAAAGATTCCAGAATTTAGTTTATTTAAGGTGCCATCGTATAAATCGTTAGAAAAAGATACGCTTTATAATCATTTTCTAATGAAAGGTTTTACCTTATTCCTGGTGACTATTCTGCTTATTTGGTCCTCTTATAGTTATGTTGGCTTCGGAATTGTTGGTCCCTTTACCCTATCCGCCTTCACATGTCTTTAATCGAATGTACCGAACTCAAACAAATATGCAGTAATTCGGGCTTATCAAAATTCTCATTCGCCCGCAGGAATAGACCCAAATGCTCTCCAGTCATTAACAAATGCTTATAC
>Ga0302268_1001226_pt1 | contig 14538 bp, 22 predicted proteins | sample III_Bog_E2_1_FD_194554 | JGI IMG/M metagenome (GOLD analysis project Ga0302268, IMG submission 194554) | Peat permafrost microbial communities from Stordalen Mire near Abisko, Sweden - III_Bog_E2_1 | ecosystem: Environmental > Terrestrial > Soil > Wetlands > Peat | place: Sweden: Abisko...
ATTGAAGGTCTTAATGTTGAAATAAAATTTAAAAGCTCCCGATTGGGGGTCGGAGAGTCTGAATTTATTCCAATTAAAATAAATGAAATTATAGATAAGTCCAATTCTGAATTTGGGCTTGTTATGTTTAAATATTCTCCAATACAAGACGATAGAGAAATATCTATGTGTTTTATATATGACGAGATGTTTATTAATTTGCCTCTCGATAAAGATATTAGTGACCCTACTACAGGGATGATGCGTATGGTTGAACAGACTGTCTCTCATCAAGGGAGGTGGCGTATCCATAAAAGCGACCCTGATAATCTGTTTCCAAGCGACCCACACGCCGACAGAGTAGATGCACCTGAGAAGTTGGATTTATATACTGGTAATGTCTTCGACAAAAGCAGAAAATTTCTCTATGCTTTATCTCCAAAAGCCATGAAGTTTATTTATTATAAAATAATGAAGAGTGGTGAAGAAAATATTAAACAAAAATTAATTGCAAATCAATTACAAATAACATACCTATGAACCCAAAAGAAATTAAGGCTTTATTTAGATAAATAAAATTATGCCTCCTAAAAATCAAGGTTGCCCATGTGGCTCCGGATTACCTTATAAATATTGTCATATTGGGAATGATTTAAGAGAACGTCTTATTTTCATGGACTTAGATATTGAAAATGGAGTTTGGGCATTAATAAATATGAAATATGACCTGCTAAATGTAGCTTCAACAGTAGAATTACCTTTAAAGTATTTTTGTAAAGATAACGGGTTTTATTTTTTCGGAATGGGACTAACAATAGGAGAAGCTGAAAACCTAACCGAGCTTCTTAAAAAAAATACCTTGACAAAGGAAATAGTTTTTAATGTTTTTATTAATCAATGCCAAGAAGAGCCGGTTATGAAAATTTTAGAACAGGCATGTAAAGAATCTGAACTATTTAAAAAAAGAGAAAAACTCCTTACAGAAGGTTTCAAGTTACATTTTGAAAATAGATACGCGGCTTCTATACTGGTTCTATTACCTCAATTAGAAGGTTTATTAAGAGACTACGGAAAAATACCAAATAGAGCTAATTTTAAGCCATCAATACCTGAGAAAATATGGGAAGAACAGTCATTATATGCAATGGAAGATGATGCAAAAAATTATAACGCTTTTATTCATAAGTTATTTGAAGGTGGAAAAGATGAAAATACTTTTAATCGCAACCCGATTCTTCACGGCTTTAATATAAATTTTGAATCCAAAGAACATTCTTTATTGTTGATTTTAGCCATCATGGAAATTAGATTGTTTATATGGTGGTCAAAACACTTAAATTTTAAATCAGATTTGAAAAGGTTTATTATGAAATATGTTCATCACAAACCATTAAATCACATTGGAGACCATTTTAAACACATGGGGGTTGAAATAGATGTTTTTCGATTTTCATAAAATAATGTGTTGGTTACATTAGGGATTGCAGCAAGTCAGACAGTTTAATTTTCAGTGTATTTTTAAATAACTCCGTTGCTATTCTTTATCTTCAGGAGAGCCGAGATGTTCAAAGATTATTTTTACCTGTCTAATATTGTACACTCTGCCTTGCAGTTTGCCAAGTTTCTTTATAAATAATTTTCTCCATGAGAAAAATACTCTGCGGGTAATACCGTATAATTCGCATAAATCATCAATAGAATAAGGCTTTACAAGGGTTGACTTCATCTTTATTTTTTTATCTTGCGTGTACTCGATGGTAATGAAAAAACTTTTTACTTCTTTCGTCCGGGTATGTTTTCTTATCACGGTTAAAAGATGTGCCTTGTGTTTTCTTTTGTACGTCTAAATATTTCTCTATGATTTTAGGGTAGCCTTCAAAGTGTTTCAATACTTTATTTTTTTCTTGTGCATCGGTTTGAAAGATTACCCAAAAATCTATCAGGCGCATGATGTCGGAAGGGACGGCAAGCAGGGAATGAAAAACAAAAATGTTTATGTTGCAGGTATGATGTGCGCCTGTTAGCTGCCTGATTATACGCCCGTCTGTTATGCCAATGTTTCTTAAATAAAAGGTCGCTTCTTCAAAAAGTATATTGCAACTGGCTTCTTTATGACTGGCTTCGGTATCAATGCAATCTAAAAACAATTCCTTGTCGGCTTTATCCGTGAAATAGTTTTTATACTTTAAATATTCGTGGTAATAATCTAAGATATAATCTTTACGACCACGCCATTTATTCAGTAAGGCTTTTATCCAAGTTGTTTTACCTGCTCCCCTTAATGCGACTACAACGAAATTCTTACCGTTCATGTGTTCGCTTAAACAGTATAGTACAATGCTTTATATATACTTGCACTTGCTCTGAAAATGACAGCCACTTTTTTAACCTTGTCTGTTTTATCTTTATGATTAAACCATACTCCTGTCGTTGTCGGATTACCGCCTTTTACTTCTGAATACCCCGCTTTTTTTACGGCTTTTTCTGCTGCTGCATAGGTTTTAAAATTTCTGACAAGTGATTTTGATTTTACCATGATTAGATTGTTTAAGGGATTAATTAATAGTTGGTGCTTAACTCGATACAGTCTTTGCCCGTTTTTAGATTAGACCAAAAGCCTTTTTGTCTTTTAAGTTTGTGTTTTCTGATTAAGGCTTTTCTTTCTTTATTGATGGAGTTTAGTGTTAGATACTGAACTACTAAAAACTTTTTGCCATTTTTCTCTACGGTTATTTTATACATGATTGGTTTTTTGGTTTATAACTATTACTTCTTTATTCGTTGGGTAATTTTTCAAGGGCTGCCATTGTTTTACGGCTGTATGTATAGCCGAAGAAAATCGTTAGCAGTATTGCGGGCGGTATCTTACCAAATATATACGGGGCGACTTCATCCGCTAAATCAGTAAAGTCGCCCCTCTCATCATCATCGAGTTTTAACAGTGCAGGTTTTAACAGCTTTGCTTTTTTAACTCCAAACAGGACAAGAATTTTCTTTAGTACATGGGGAAAAACGAAATCAAATATTTTAATCAGAAACAAACCGTTAAACAAATCCGTATTGTATTTGGGTACAAATACTTTTACTGCCTCCGGTTGTTTAACTTCTATAACAGGCTCTACGGGTGGCGCGGTTGCGGTGCTTGCTTTCGGTTGCTCTGCTTTCACTTCTTCATATTGTATGTTTTCGTTGTTGAACTCATCCAGTTTTTGTGTACTCTCATCTTTTACGATGGTCGCTTCCTCAATATGTGCAGTGCTTTTTTTGTAGGGGTTTCTTTTAGCCCCTTTCTTAACGCCCCTGCTTTTATGTTGCATGGTATCGGCAGGTTCTGAAATAAAAACGGGTTCTTCTACTACCTGTTGGGTTTCAGGGGTTATGATTTCTTCTACCTGCTGGGTTTCAGTTTGTATGGGTTCTTCTACCTGTTGATTTTCAGAGGTTACAGTTTCCTGTGTCGGCTGATTTTCGGGGGTTATGGTATCGCCTTCGTCCATGTTTAAAATTCACTTCTAAAATTCTGCTCGCAGGGCTTACCGTCTGTGCGTACAAATCGTATGCGGGTGTTTAAATGCTTTTTTATAATGTGTGGCACTACTTTGCCATCTTCTAAGGTTATCTTTTGTATGGTCTTGCCGTCGGCTTCATAAACGGGTAAATCTATAAACTGAAATTTTAAATCTGCTTCGTGCAGTTCTTTAAAATCTTTAATCATGCCGATAAAAAACCCTAAAAAAATATCTTCGTAATTAGGGTTCTCGGATAGTTTTAAAACATTCGGTACGTCTTTGGCTATTTCCTCTTTGGTTTCTGCATCCATGCCCGTAACTTTCGACTTAATCGTGTCCCTGCGTTTGTCTGCAATGATGTGGGCTAACTTGACTGCCATAAAATTGCAGCTATCCTTTAACTCAGGCTTAATGACAAAGAGGATAAAGTATTTAAGGCTTTTCTTATTGTTATCCTGTTCGTCCAGTTCTTCGTGTGCTTCTGACATGGGTTTTCGGGTTAACCGTTTTTGTGTTGTTTTACTAAGGCTTGGAGGCAGTCTATAAATGTTTTATCGGAACATTCATTATCTACGCATACGATTACTTCGTTGTTATCTTTTACGAAGATTGCGCCCATAGGTTTTAAATCCTGTTTGTACGCCAGTTTAGAGGCATCATTTATAAACCTTTTAATTTTCTCGGCATTCAGTTTAATTATTGACATCGTTTTAATTTTCGTTTTAAAATTTCTACCCTTGTTTTAAAATCTTTTCGGGTTTCTTTTGCTTTACGGATGATGAGTAGTTTTAAAATGGAGAAGAAAGCCCGTAATTGTTTTTTAATCGGCTTTGTCTTTAGGTAGCTTACCAAGTCGTCTCCATTATAAAACACATGGTTTAAATAGACGATACGGAAGCCGTTAGCTGCTTTGGTTTCAAAAGCTGTTAAATCGGTTTCTTTTAAATTATACTCTTTTAAAAACCGTTTTAATTTTAAACCTGCATTTCTTCTCTCGCCGTCAATTCCACCGATGGCAAGGTTTTTAAATTTTAAACCTTTTAAAAAAACTGCTTCTTGCTCGGTAGTTATCATTTAAAATTTAAAAGGTTTTAAATCGCCGATGCAAAGCTCCGCGTAATTAAAACCTCCTGCAATGGCGCGGCTTACAATGAGTGTCAGAAATGCACTCAAAATGAAATTTAAAACATTTTGAAAGAGTGTGTTTTATTTAAAAAGGCTGTATCTCTTTGCTGTAAAGGGGTTTACGGCATTTGGATTTATAAGCAGTGAGGGGTTTACTTCGGTAAACGGTATTTAAAAGGACGTAACTTTTAAAAGAATGGCTTTAAAAATTAAAGATTAGTGTCTTAAATCCTGTTTTAAATTTAAAAGATTGCAAGCCTTAATATTAAAAGGAAGTCGCTTTAATTTAAGAAGGTGCTTTTAAATTGCCTTTTAAATTTTAAACGGCAAGGTGGTAATTCTCCGATAAACTTTTAAACAATTAAAAGCCATTTGGAAATACTTTTTAAATTTGCTTATACGTTCTTTTAAAAAAGGTTGGTTATTTCCTCATACGTTTGGTATTAACCTTTTAGCGCATCTTTCAGGGATTGTTTAAAGTTTCCCTGTCAGGTGCGTTTTTTTATTTTACAGTAATCTTTAACTTTTTTAAAAGAAAGTATGTAGTAAATTTGCAGTAAGTAAAGGTTGTTGGTTAATAGCCTTTATCAAACGCATCTTTTAGGGATTTCGTTGTTGTTTGTTCCCTATCAGGTGCGTTTTTTTATTACCATTCCCTGTTATTCCTTATATGTTCCATGTGTTTAATAAAATAGCTAACCAGACATAAAACCCCCGTTGCCGAAAACAATATAATAGGTAGCCATTCTTCCCAGTTTAAACCCTGCATCATGGTAAAATAATATACGGGTATCATGGTAAACATAGCAATCGCAGCCAGTAAGAAAGCTATTCTTATTTTTTGTTCGCCTTTCATTTATTTACACCGATGATGTTATCTTGTGTAACCCATCTAAAGCAATTTACAATTTTATCGTGTATTACAAAAATTAATTCTCAAATAGCTGTACAGTCAAAATTACGGTTACATCGGTTACAAGTTGCTTTTTGGTTTACAAGTGCTTGAAAGATATGGCGTTGAGCCTGTAACTAATGTAATTTTACCTTAAAAAGTAAAATTACATCGGTTACAAAGGTTACACTCGGTTACAGTAAAATTACAAAATAAATGTAGTATTTATAAGGCTTGTAACTAATGTAACCGTTGTAACCATAATTTCAGGTCATAGAATACTTTTAAGAAATGCCGTAAATGAGGCATTAGAATTGGAGGAGTCAATTTGGCTCCTCCAATTTATAAAGTAGATTTGCGTTCTCGAAAAACTAAAACATAATAATGAGTAAAAAAGAAACTTCGCTTATCGTGCCTGATGAAATTATAATGAACCAAATTTATTATATCAGAGAACACAAAGTTATGTTGGATAGAGATTTAGCCACTCTTTACGGGGTAGAGACGAAGCAATTAAAAAGGCAGGTTAACAGAAACATGGATAGGTTTCCTGATGACTTTATGTTTGAGTTGACAAAAGAAGAGTTTGAAAATTGGAGGAGCCTGTTTGGCTCCTCCAATTCATCAGATAAAATGGGCTTACGTTATGCTCCTTATGTATTCACCGAGCAGGGAGTAGCTATGCTATCAAGTGTTTTAAATAGCAAAAAAGCTATCTCCGTAAATATTCAAATCATTCGCATATTTACCCGTATCCGAAAAATGCTGCTTGATAATACGGAGCTACGATTAGCGATTGAAAAGTTGGATAGAAAAACCGACAATAATTCTAAAAATATTGAAGTAGTATTCAGATACCTTGATGAACTGTTGGAAAAGAAAAACAATCCGCAGCCCCGTAAACTTATTGGATATAAACTCCCCAAAAAGAAAAGCTAAAATTATAAGTCTGATTAAGCAGGTAAATCACTTTTTGTATTGACTTCTTCAAAATCAATCGTTTCGTTTTGATTTACTTCCTGTCCTAAATATTTAGCTTCGGCACATAACTTAATAGTTTCTATTTCTTCGGGAGTACAAAACATACTTGCTTTAAACAGGTAAGGTTTACCGATGCCCGTATTGCTTACTATATGTTCTTCATAAGCGTTATCCTTTTGTATATTGACGATAACAGGGTATTTATAACGTTTGGTTATTAGTGAAGTTTTAACCTTAATTTTTTCTTTTAAAATGCGCTCTATGTAATTGCTGTCATACCTGCTGCGCAATATATCTTTAACAATGTATTTTAAATTGTAGTGTATGTTTAAAAAGCCATGTTCTAAAAACATGGTGCGCATAAACTGGCTTATCTCTCTTTCGGCTGCGCTTTTGTTACCTTCAATCAGTTTCTTTAAGGCTTCTGTTTTTAAAACTTCCCTTGCAAACCACATACGGCTCATTTTAGGATGTACCAATGTTCTTTTATTCAGGTAACTTAAAAACATAGGTATCTCGTCAATCATTAAATCCAGTAAGTCGGTACGTTCGCTTGCTGCTTTCGGTACACGGCGCACCCAAAACCTTTCGTCATGCTCATTAGCTATCAAAAAATTATCTTCATTGTTGCTGTTGAATATGAATTTTATAAAGCAATCAATTTCTATCTGGTCAACTCCCTTTTGGTTCATCACTATTTTATTGCCCGTAGATAATGCTTTGATTTTTTCAATGGTTTTTTTCTTGTCTATAAAACTTTCCTCACAGGCAACTAAAAGTTTATCCGCCCAGCTCGCGTTAAAATCATTCTCCAAATCGGAATTACCGATAATAGCCATGTTACCCGTAAAAATTGCCTTCAGCAGAAAAACAAAAGTTGATTTACCTGTATTGTTTTCTTTACTCACTAAGCAAAGTATAGGCAGCATTTGGGTAGGGTTGTGGTAAAGCAGTTGTATATAATCTAAACCGACCTGTAATTGCTCACCGAAAATATGCGTTAAAAAGCCTATGGTTTCGGGGCAATCGCTATCCTCTGTGCTTGCTTCATGTTCAAAGGGCTTATAACGGTTAAAACAATAATCTATAACCTCTTGGTGGTTACGGTGGTCGGGTACTACACAAAAGGCTTTATGCTTATCTATAAACTCAAAAATGTTTTTACCGCAATCGGAACTTATTGTACCTGATAATCTTCTATGGTATTGATATTCCAAAGTGCCTTTTTTATTCGGTACATATAACTTTTCAAAATAGTTATCGCCCACACGGAAGTAATTTTTTGCGATGCCAGGTATTACAATCTTCAATTCGTTTTTATCCGTGTTCCATTGGTATTTAGTACCCGAAAAAACAAAGGGCTTATCTCCTATGAGTTGATTGTTGTTTGTGTAGTACGTTTCGGGTGTGGTAATATGGAAGTGGTCGTACACCTTGTTAGTCCCTGCGGTAATATTTGTCTTATAAAAATATTGATTGACTTGCTTGCTGAATGTGGTAAGCTCTTTTAAAATATCTTTTTCTTTAGTAGGGTACGTTTCAAATAAATCATCCAGTCCCTTCGGGCTATCTTCTAACTCTTTACTATTGATGTGCGCAAAATAAACATCAAACTCACTTTTCTTGCAATAGTCCTTTAATAACTCGCGTGTGTTCTGTGCGCTGTTTATAAAACTCTTTGGTCGGGTACGTAGGTCGTGCATTTCTTCCAAATCTTTTGCACGTATCATATTGCAATCACCATCATAAAGCAGAATGATATTTTTTACATTCAGTTTTACAATGGTTTCTATCATATCCGAATGCAGGGTTTTGGTATCTCTGTCTTTTACGTTGCTATGCCCTGTTATCCCGAAGATGTATAAGCCTTTCAGATAGCCGCTAATAGCTTTTATTTGCCCTTCGGTTATGATAATGGTATCAATGCTTTTTTTATTTCGGTAGGCTTCTATAATATTGGGGGAAATCCACGGCAAAGACTTTACACCCTTTTTAATATCATACTTTAGCTTCTTTTCTTTCCCCTTATCAAAAATAATTCTTTCGTTGCCCGGTTTGTAACGGATAACTTCAATAGCTTTTTGTCTGCCGTTCGGCAACTTACCTGCATTGTCTTTGTAGTAGTTACAAGGCTCTCCTTTTAAATCATACAGAGGTATGATAATATCGCCCGTTACTTCATCTTCACACAACAAAGGGTATTCAATTATCTTACTATTTTTTAGTGCTGCATATTCAGGTACACAAAGTTTATTATTAGCAGCCGTTAAGCCGATGGCTTCGCAACGGATTTGAAAATAAGATTTTTCTTTGCTTGCCTTTGCCGCCATTACTAAGCTAATTCAAACACCAAAACCTCACAATCGAATTTATCGGAAGCATCTTTAATAAGTTCTTTGCTTAAATAGTTAGATGTTATAATGAGGGTAGATTTTTTCATGTAGTCAGGTGCTTCACGATAAAAATTGACTACGTGTTCTATCATGCCAGCTTCTTCGCATACGATTATTTTTATTGCCTTTGGTATAACGCTGTAATCAAGCCTCTGAAACTCATCAGTATCAACAAACCAACCCTCCACCCTTGCCGTTAATAATTTGGCTAACGTAGTTTTTCCCGTTCCATTTTCTCCGATAATAAAAATTATTTCTTTCATTTGCTTTCTTCTTTATATGTTATTGTTTATGAATTAAATTTCCTTCGTTATCAAACCGTAAACCATGTAAAGGACAAGTTCTAACGCCGTTACTGTTTGGTTCTACCTGTGCCATGTCAAAACCTCTGTGCGGGCATTTGTTTCGGATTAAGCATTTATGTTTTATTTTATTCGTATCAACTAAACGGGGTTCTGTTATGCCGACAAATGTTTCATTGATAACAGGCAGTATGATATACTCCAGTTTGTTTGAGCCGTTAGGATATAAAACAGGTCGCGCACTTTCAACAAATAAATGTGTTCGGTGTTTTCTAATCGGAAAGGGAAACATAAATTTAACTTGGCTTGAGTGTTTTCGCATTTCTGTTTTTGATAAATGAAACTCATACTTTACAAATCGGTAGTCAACATGATAGTGTATTTCTTCCTGTCCGTTTTGCTTGTCGTTATGAGGCAGGTTAAAAACAGGTGTTATATATGTCTTATCAAAATAAACATCGCCGTATTTTTTCTCTGTGTTGGTTATGCAGGGAACTAAAAACAATTCGCCCCTTTTTAAAGGGCGTTTGATGCTCTCTACTTTCTCAATCATTATGAACTGGCTTAAACGTAATTAATAGTGCTGTGGTGCGCTGTTCATTTTTTGCTTGGTCGTACATCGTTTGCCAAGTCTTTTGGTCTGAGATGCTTAATACGTGCCTTTGGCTGTATAACAGTAACTTGTTTATGTGGTCGGTTAAAGAAGCATATCTTTTATAGACTTTATTTTGATGGCAGATACAGGTATCTGCTTTGCATATAAGGCAACTCATTATATATTTTCTATGGTCTTTGGGTTAATCGGTAAATTGTTTTCAAAAAATATCTGTTCGGCTCGCCATAGACGAACTTCCCCGTTAATCTTCTTATAAAACGTTCTTTTGTTTCCGAAAAGATAAATATACTTTCTTCTGATAGTGAATTTTTGGGCATCGCTTAATGCGTTATAGGCTTCTAAAATCATATCAGCTTAGTTTATTAAATAGTGCGGTGGCTACTTTTAAATTATCGTCGTATCTGTTATACACCTCCCAACACTTAGCATCGGTAAGCGTTACGGCTTCTTTGTTTTCATTACATTTTTTTATCAGGTCGGCTAATGCTATGCGTAAAATCGCATATTCTTTTGCATCTTCTATCAGCATAAAAAACAGATTAAAGCTCTTTTAGTAATTCTTTCTTGGCTGCTTTATAGCCCTGTATGGTCGTGCCGCAAGCATATTCGTAAGCATCTGTATTGGCATTAAGCAGGTAAATAGACCATTGAAAAAATGAGTTATGAGTATCGTTTGGTTCTCTGTGAAACCACCGCTTTGTTATGAGATACTTTTTTTGCTTTTTCATGGCTTGTTTTTTAAAACTGATTAACGGAAGAAAAACAACTGCTTAAATCGCATAACTCGGCAAGTTCTTTCTTATCAATCATACTATCATAAACAGAATTAAAGTAGTTCTCATCATATAAACATTCGTTAAGACTTGTTTTCATATCAGCCAAGTATTTATTCTCTCTTAAATACTGTATGTGCCAGCTAATACGCTCAATGGTTTTATATATGTAGTTTAATATCTCTGTGATTTTATCCAACAGCATTTCTAAACAATCCGTAAAACGAAACAGTTTATTTTTATGCAAGGAAATAACTTGTGCAGGGGCTTTGCTCATAAAATTTTCATCGGCAAGGTTGCTTCCAATCTTTTGTATTTGCCTGTTGATGCGTGTCAGTTCGTTTAAATAGTCCACGTAAAAGTGCTTTACAGAGTATTTGTAGCGGCTTCCTTTTTTAAACGCTCTACTTCCGAAGCAACAATTTGCCAAGAACAATTCGGCTCATGTTGTCTTGCCTGTATTCTTCCAACTTGACAGCTATAAACAACGGTGCTGTATTTTATTCCGGTGAGAAGGCTAAATTCTTTAGGGGTGTAAAATTCCTTTCCTAATGTCTGTTTTTCATGCAACAAACCTTTAACCGCGTCAATGGTTTTCTGATGATATTTTTCTAAATCTTTTACTGTTGCTACTTGGTTCCACTCCTCAATCGTCATAGTTGCTTTTTTTGGTTTTTTTGCAATAATAACAGTTATAATGCACGGAGACAGAACATTATTAAGTTTTATTTTGTTTTTTAAAATCATTTCAAACATATCTATTGCCTATACGAATAAGGCTAATATTTGTACAGTATATAATCACGAATTTGATAAGGGAAGTAAAAAAAATTAGCTGTGAAACTGTTGTAAGAAAAATATATTATCTGTGTGGCTTGTGAAAGATTATAAGTTAACTAACCTAAATACCTGCTTAACGAAAATAAGAAAAGCAGCAACGATAAAAAGTAATTGAATTTCTTTTTTGCCTATCTTTATTCAATAATATTTTAAATATGGGAGAGTTATATTTTTATGTTGGCAAGCATTTAGGAGGTCAACTATTTTTAGGTGTTGTTAGGTCGAAAAGCATTGATTTAAACATTCAATATAATAATGATGAACCAATACAAGCGAAGATAATAAATATTAATCCTAATGATGCAAGTAGTCTTGTTGGCGAAGTAATTTTATTGGCTATTAAAACTACAAGTCCAATGACAGGTAGTTTAAAGTGTGTGGTTAAATATGAAGCTACAAAAATGCTTATTATTGTATAAAACGAGCTATTTAGTGGGCATTTCAAACTAAACCTATGTTTTAACCTCACAAATACATCACAAATAAAAACAAGCAATTTTTAATTTATTTGTATATCAATTAGTTACAAGTATTATTGGGATTAAACTTGTTATTTAACAAAAAAAAACGGTCAAATCTCACTCTAATCCTCTTCTATGTAGTTTAAATCTTTGCCAAAAGTCTCCTCTAAAAAATAAAGAGAAACAAAGGCAATGCTTAAAATAATTACTCCGGTTACGATAGTTGCCGTTAAGCCTTCTTTTCCAAAAATGATAGTCATTAAGGTAAGTAAATAGGTAATTAATATAGTTGAACCCCTCACAAAATTAGGCGCTGTGGTAGTAGCCGTTGAACGAATATTTGTGCCGAATAATTCTGATGCCGTGCTGATAAAAACCGTCCAATAACCGGTTGCAAGACCAATAAACACAATACATCCATAAAATATAGACACCGACCTGCCGCCGATAAAAAAATAAACAGCTATAGCTAAAACGGTTAGGGACAGAAAGATAAACAATGTTTTTTTTCTGCTTTTTAGCCATTGAGAGACAGCCCCACAAGTTAAATTGCCTATGGTAGTGGCCGCGTAAGCGTACATAATGGCTTTTCCGCCGGTTATTAACTTAGCGTTTGCAGGGTTTCCGCTTAGTTTAGCGAATATTTCAGGAGAAAAAATAACTAAAGTCCCCATAGCATACCAAACAGGTACCGTTAAAAAGATGATGCAAAGGTATTTTACCAGTCTTTTTCGGTTACTAAACAAAAGAAGGAAATTCCCTTTGGTAACGCTGTCTTCTTTGATGTTTTTATACATTCCCGATTCAAACACACCAATGCGAAGAAATAACAAGATTAAACCCATTATGCCCCCAAAGAAAAAAGAATACCGCCAACTGGGAAATATATCACTCATAAAACCCGCCACTACCGCGCCAAATACGCCAACAGTGGCTACCATCATGGTTCCCAAACCTCGTCTTTCTTTACTCATGGTTTCGCTAACTAAGGTAATACCTGCGCCTAATTCGCCGGCTAAACCAAAGCCTGAAACAAAACGTAAAGCGGCATACCAGTCGGTTGAGTTTACGAAACCATTGGCAATGTTGGCGATAGAGTAGGTTAGGATAGAACCAAACAAAACAGATAACCTCCCTTTTTTATCTCCGAGAATGCCCCAAAACAAACCACCCACAAGCATGCCTGCCATTTGCCAGTTTAGTAATTGTTTACCGTAATAGGCGTTTAACTCGGCTAATTTCTCTGCTGTCAGGTTCTGAAATTGCAGCGGAAGTATCTCATTCAGGCTATGGGTACGTTCAATACCAAAGAGCAGCAAATCATATATATCTACAAAATAGCCGAGTGCGGCTACAATAATCAGTTTATTTAACGCTTTTGGTTGATTCATTTACTGTATGGCTTTCAAACTTAAATCAAGGCTATTAACATGATGGGTAAGCGCGCCAACAGATATAAAATCTACCCCCGCCTCAGCATAATTACGAATAGTTTCTTCTGTTATCCCACCAGATGCTTCGGTTTCATATTCGGTATCAATAAGTGCAACGGCTTTTTTTACCTGTTCGGGCGTAAAATTATCCAGCATAATGCGGTTTATTTTACCATGAGTCAAAACTTTTTTCACATCCTCTATGCTTCTGCACTCTACTTCAATGGGTAGTTTAAGGTTATTCTCTTTCAGGTATTTATTCGACGCGTCAATAGCTTGGGTAATACCACCTGCAAAATCAATGTGATTATCTTTTATCAAAATCATATCAAATAGTCCGTAGCGGTGGTTGGCTCCTCCGCCAATAACCACAGCCCATTTTTCAAAAAAACGAAATAACGGGGTTGTTTTTCTAGTGTCGAGCACTTTAGTTTTTGTGCCTTTGCAAAGAGCTTGATACTGATTTGTTTTGGTGGCGATGCCGCTCATGCGCTGCATAATATTTAAAACAAGACGCTCGGCGGTAAGCAGTTGATTGGTTGGTCCGGTTACCATAAAAACAACATCCCCTTTCTTAACAAGTGAGCCGTCTTTTATGTTTTCGGTGAGTTTTACCTCATCGCTTATTTTTTCAAAAATATAGCGTGCGGCTTCAACTCCGGCAATAATGCCGTCTTCTTTAACCAGTAAACGCATTTTTCCGGTTTTATTTTCGGTAAGGGTGGCTCTGGTGGTATGGTCTCCCGTTCCTACATCTTCGGCAAACGCTTCCCTTATAAAATCATTAAAATTAAAATGCGCTTTATGCTTTTCTATAAAGGATATCATATACTTATTTTAAAATGGCATAAATGAGAGCGATTATAATACAGCTCAAAATAAAAATCAGAGCAAGTTCTAATTTTGGCGGCAACTGTTTTTTAGGGTGATAGGTATATTCTTTTTTGCTCATGCCGCAAAGTTATGAATTAAGAATTAGCTCCTTGCTTCGCGATTCAAAATTAGCGATTATCTTAGCTGTTTTTAATATGAAAATTATCCTCCTTCAGATAGATAAAACCGACCAAAACTTTGTAGAACAAGGTGTGCAGGAGTTTAGCAAACGCCTTAGTCGATATATTCCTTTTGAAACGATTACCATAGCCATCAATAAAACCATACGCAACAAAACTATAGAAGAGCAAAAACTGGAAGAAGAAAAACAACTAAATACTCATATAGCTAAGTATGATAC
>Ga0302268_1001229_pt1 | contig 14492 bp, 11 predicted proteins | sample III_Bog_E2_1_FD_194554 | JGI IMG/M metagenome (GOLD analysis project Ga0302268, IMG submission 194554) | Peat permafrost microbial communities from Stordalen Mire near Abisko, Sweden - III_Bog_E2_1 | ecosystem: Environmental > Terrestrial > Soil > Wetlands > Peat | place: Sweden: Abisko...
AATAATGTTTCAAGGACAAGAGAAATTATCAGACCAGATAGACATGAAAAAAGGAATCATCGACCAAAGAAACCTTATTCTATGAATTATAAAAGGTTATAGCTTTAGGCTTAACTAAACGACATTGGATTATAGATTATAGATTATAGATTATAGTTTATAGTTTATAGATTATTGATTATAGTTTATAGTAGGTAGTTTATAGTGGATAATAGGTAGTGGATAAGTTTGTAGTCCCTCAATATTTGTCAGAATACACATTAAATAAAATCAAATAAAGAAACTGATTGTCAATGGCTTCGCCCCTCTCCCGATAGCTATCGGGAGAGGGAGAGGGGGCAGAGGGAGAGGTCGGTATTTCTATGAAGTAAGTAATAAAAGTGTAAACAAATTTCAGGAACATACAATATGTATAAAAAGCCCTCCAAACGTAACTTTTTAAAATTCAGACATTGAGGTATTTAGAATCTAATTACATAAGATCTGGTAGGTTAAGTAGCCGATAATAATTCGAGATTTGATGGCTTGTGTTTATTGAGTGTGACAAATAATTATATCTATATATTTTACTGAAGATGAATCTTCACGATTTGTAAAGTTGAATAATGAAGGTCGTAAATTGTTATCATATAGGATGAAGAATCCTTATAAATCCGACATTGCACGATTATTACAGTCAAATTTTACTTTGACAAATTAAAATAATAAAAAATATCAAGTTAAGTTGATCAGGATGAAAAGGTTTCATATTATTCAATCGACAATTTAAACAACAAAAATTCAGTTGATTTTTGGAATCTATCATTCTTGTAAAGCACAATTTACATGTTAATCCGGTAAATCCTATCTAAAAAAAATAAACAGTCAAAGTAAAACTAACTATCTGATAACTATATATTACAAACAACATATTATAAACTATAAACTACCTGCTATAGACTCTTTTTAAACAAAACGAAGACATTTACAATTTACAATTGGTTGATGAAATATACTATAAACTCTTATGAAAAGAACTGCCTCAAGCCCCTAAAGGGGATGTGGATTACAACCGTCTTTTTAACGCATTTTTCCAGGATGCTTAAAAACTTTCAGATACCACTCTTTACATCCCCTTTAGGGGCTTGGGGCGGTACATTCAGCATCACTTTTGTTTCTTATCGTTTTTGGTTCCACCGGTATAATAAGGACCTCTTATGAAAGACTTTACCAGAAAAACTTACCGAAGTCTGCTTTCAGCTATTCTGGAAGCCGGGTATACATTTTATACATTTGAAGACTGGTGTGATGGGAAAGCCAGTGGTAGATATGTGATTTTACGTCATGATGTTGATTTAAAAGCAAAAAATTCCTTAGCTATCGCAGAAATTGAAGCTGAAATGGGAATACATGCTACCTATTATTTTAGAATTGTTCCCCAGAGTAATCAGCCTAATGTAATAAAAGCAATTGCAGAACTTGGACATGAGATAGGGTACCATTACGAAGATTTATCATTAATGGATGGTGATAAAGAGAAAGCAATTACTCATTTTACACTTCAGCTGGACTATTTCCGGCAGTTTTATCCGGTAAGAACAATTTGCATGCATGGTAGCCCTACTTCAAAATTGGATAATCGTGATCTTTGGAAAATAGTTGATTACAGGAATTATGGGTTAATTGGAGAACCATATTTAGATTTTCTTACTAATAAACAAGATCTGAATAAAAACAAAACATATTTTACGGATACAGGTCGCATGTGGGATGGTGCAAGATTTAATTTAAGAGATAAATTGATGTCAAACGAGTTAAATTTTCATTCAACTAATTCAACAGGTTTAAAAATAGAAACACAGAGTTCGAATGAGAGAATTGGCACAAATAAAAAGGATAAGATTCATTCAACATTTGAACTGATAAATTGGTTAAAAACAACAGCTGAAAATAATATCATGATAACCACTCATCCTCAACGTTGGACAGATAAATCCGGTGAATGGTATCTGGAATTAATAAAACAAAACGTTAAGAATATTATTAAGAAATTAATTGTAAAAAGACAGAATATGAGATAGTATATAAATAAAAATTAATTATTGATTCAGGTGACACAGACCAATCTAGTGTTCTGTTTAGTTTAAAATATGCATCTATTCTCCGACATTCCTGATAAAAATCGGGATGTTCGGTATCAGCGTCTAACCCCCCAGATAGCTATCGGGATCTTTTACGGTTTGACGCATAACAGAGCTAAGTGATAAAATAAGATTAACAGATAAAATATGCAATGTTAAGATAAATCTATGTATTGAGATCATCATAAATCATTGATTTATTTCATTTCCAAATTAACTTAATGCTAATTAATATTATTTTACTCCGGTATATTGGGCTTGATATGCTCTTGAAGTGTTAAGGCCTGTTTCCAACCAGACTATTTAATAGAAAATTCAATCTAAATAATTATATTATAACATTTATTTTGTAAATACGTCAGTTTTCTGCATAAAACTGCAGGATTTTATCTTATATTTGCACTATCAAAGAGTCATTTTTTAATCGAAATAATTTTCGTAAAAAATATAAACTGAAAATATTAGTATGCCCGTTTCACAGTCTTTAAATTTGATAATTCTCCACAAATGAAAATATTCTATAAACCGGCATATTTCTATTTGATTGTTGATATTTTAATACTGATTTTCAGTTTCTATGTTGTTTTGGATTTATTCCCTCTTACTACCCACAGACCTTTCGAAAAATATTCCTGGCCATCTTTAATGTATATTTTTTTATGGGTTGTATTTTCATATTTTTTAAAAAGATATATCCCATTAAACAAACAAAAGTTACATAAATTTACACTTCTTTTATTCTATGCTTCAACAGCTAATTTTGTGGTGTTTTATGCAGTAATTCACTTCTTTTATACAATATATTCCGGATTTGTATTGCTAATTATTATTGTGGGAGCTTTTAATGTTAATTATATATTTATTTCACTCTATTTTGCATACAAATATGCTGTTGAATATAACGAGATCACAATAAAACCCGTTAAAGACAGATATAATGCCATTGTAAAGCCATCGATTCCTTTAGATGAAGAAAGTTACAAACAATTAAAATCAACAATTAGAATTCAATCGTCTGAAAAAGTATTAAAGTTTTTGGAAAACCATTTTGATTTGAAAGATAGAAATAAGTTGATTTTTGTAAACAATGAAGTTGCTAACTTAAAAATGATTCCAAACTATCAATATTCCGCTTTTATTCAACTTGAGAGATTGAATAATATGCGAAATATTAACCAAAAATTGAATGTAATTAATGAAAAATTGCCTGACGATGGCCAGTTTGTGTGTTGTTTCGAATCAAAAAGTACCCGGAAGAAACGCCTGATAAGACGACTTCCTGTTGGTATAAATTATATCTTTTATTTTTTTGACTTTCTATATAAAAGGGTCATGCCGAAAATTATTATAACCCGTCGATTGTATTATTTTTTGACAGGAGGTAATGATCGGATATTTACAAAAGCCGAAGTCCTCGGGAGATTATATTGTCTCGGATTTAAAGTGATAGTTTTAAAAAAAATAGGTCAGTTGACTTATGTTATATCACAACGTATCAAACATCCCGAAATAGTTCAAAAGAGAAATTACGGACCATTAATTCGTTTACGAAGATATGGAGAAAACAAAAAGTTAATAGAAGTATATAAAATCAGGACTATGCACCCCTATTCGGAATATCTTCAAAGCTATGTTTATGAAAAAAACAGTTTAAATGAAGAAGGTAAATTTAATAGAGATATAAGGATTTCAACTGTTGGTAGTTTTATGCGCAAGTATTGGATCGATGAACTTCCAATGATTTTTAATCTATTAAAAGGAGAAATGAAATTAGTTGGAGTCCGACCGTTAAGCTCGCAATTTTTTCATTTATATAGTAAGGAATTACAGGAAAAAAGGATTAAATATAAACCGGGTTTGTTACCACCTTATTATGCCGATTTGCCCCGTTCATTTGATGAGATACAGGAATCTGAAATGAAATATCTTATAGCCTGTGAAACAAAAGGTGTTATCAAAACTGATTTCAGGTATTTTTTTGTGATTTTTAAAAATATACTTATTAAGAATGCAAGAAGCAGTTGACGGTTGGTTGATTGTTTTACGCGTTTCGCGTTCCGCGTTCTGCGTTCCGCGTTCATGATTGATGATTCTATAATGGTTAATTTGTTGACTAGTTCTACTTTACCAGATTAAAAAATTAACCACACAATAGTTCACAATAGATAGATTGCATTCAATAATCTTGTTGAGAATAAATTCTTAAAATACCGTTAGGTATTTAGCTATTGTGTTCTTTTCTATAAATTTTTTGTGTCCTGTTGTGACTATTGTGGTTATAAGTTTTTTTTATTATTTTAGTATAGTAGAACTAGTTAATCCTGTTTACGGGACATCACTTCGTTCCGTTGGTTATTCGTTTAATACCGGAAATAAGACGTCTCATTGTTCCGTCGGTTGATTATATTGTGAAAGTGGATTGAAGCGTACCAGATATAATTAGTACGTGTAACATGATAATAGTTAAAATAATAAATTAGTAAGGTACATAAACAAATATCATTCGATTCAATCGAAATTAGTTTAATTCGTTATAATTCGTATAATTTGTAAATTCGTAATAATCAGTTTAATTAGTAAATATGGAAGAAGAAAAAATCACCGGACTACCCGAGAACGCATCACGGGAGTTACTGGAAGGGGAGGAATACAAACCTTTACTTTCGCCGGATAAAAATTATCCTGAAGTAAATACACGTTCAGTTTCATGGGGGTTGTTAATGGCAGTCCTTTTTTCAGCTGCAGCTGCCTATCTGGGATTGAAAGTAGGACAAGTATTTGAAGCAGCTATCCCTATTGCCATTATTGCAGTGGGGCTTTCTTCAGCCTCAAAGCGTAAGAATGCTTTGGGTGAAAATGTTATTATCCAATCAATAGGAGCCAGTTCGGGAGTCGTTGTGGCAGGTGCCATATTTACATTACCTGCATTATACATTTTACAGGCCAAATATCCGGATATTACTGTCAGTTTTATGCAGGTTTTCCTTTCTTCTTTGCTGGGAGGAGTTTTGGGAATCTTATTTCTGATTCCTTTTCGTAAGTTTTTCGTGTCTGATATGCATGGTAAATATCCATTCCCGGAAGCTACAGCCACCACACAGGTATTAGTATCAGGTGAAAAAGGAGGCGATCAGGCAAAGCCTCTTATAATGGCCGGAATCATTGGCGGTTTATACGATTTTATTGTTGCTACCTTCGGAACATGGTCTGAAACATTCACATCAAGAGTAATCCCCTTTGGAACAGAAATCGCTGAGAAGGCAAAAGTAATATTCAAAGTGAATGTAGGAGCTGCTGTTTTAGGATTAGGATATATAGTAGGATTGAAATATGCAGCTATTATTTGTGCAGGTTCAGCTTTAATATGGTTTGTATTCGTACCAGTATTGCCACTGATGAATGATAGTTGGCTGCAAATGTTGAATCCCGGATTTACAGGAGGACTTTCCGGGTTATCACCCGAAATTATCTTTAAAACTTTTGCCAGGCATATTGGTATTGGTGGTATAGCCATGGCGGGAATTATTGGAATCATTAAATCAAGAAGCATTATTAAAAGTGCAATTGGACTGGCATCCAGTGAATTTAAAGGAAAAGGACAAGTTATCAGTACTGAGATGAAACGAACTCAACGCGATATTTCAATGAAAATTATCGTTATCGGAGTAATCATTGCACTTGTTGCCACTTTTATTTTCTTTTATTTTGGGGTTGTTCACAATTTGATGCATGCTGTTGTAGGTATTATTGTCGTAGCAGTTATTGCCTTTTTGTTCACAACGGTTGCTGCAAATGCCATTGCCATTGTGGGAACGAATCCTGTTTCGGGAATGACGTTAATGACTCTTATTCTTGCTTCTGTTGTGATGGTTGCTGTCGGATTAAAAGGTACTACCGGAATGGTAGCTGCACTTGTAATTGGTGGAGTGGTTTGCACCGCATTGTCAATGGCAGGAGGCTTTATCACTGACTTAAAGATTGGTTATTGGATTGGCTCTACACCGGCTAAACAGGAAACATGGAAGTTTCTGGGTACACTTGTTTCGGCAGCAACAGTAGGTGGAGTGATTATGATCCTGAATAAGACATATGGCTTTACAGGCGAAGGTGCACTGGTTGCTCCTCAGGCAAATGCTATGGCAGCTGTTATTGAACCTTTAATGTCAGGAGTGGCAGCTCCGTGGTATCTGTATGCCATTGGTGCTGTAATTTCACTCGTCCTTACTTATTTTAATATCTCTGCACTTGCATTTGCACTTGGAATGTTTATCCCTCTTGAACTCAATACTCCGCTTATTATCGGAGGTGCTATCAGTTGGTATGTTTCAACCCGTAGCAAGGATAAAGCACTCAACATTGCCCGGCAGGAAAAAGGAACATTGCTGGCTTCAGGTTTTATTGCAGGTGGAGCATTAATGGGTGTAGTAAGTGCTGCATTACGTTTTGGAGGTATTAATTTAATGAGCGCTGAGTGGGTTGACAGCTTTGGTGCACAATGGCTGGCATTGGTGATGTACGGAGCTGTGATTGGCTATTTTGTATGGGATTCGATGCGAGCTAAAGTTCAAAAATAGTTGAAAGTAATTGTAAATCGATTGGATTTTCTGATTAACAAGTTAAAATACTTACTAAAAGAGGCTCTTTGTTATGAAGAACCTCTTTTAGTAATTCATATCTAAAGTACTTTAGAACCGTTTTCTTTCTTCCATCACTTGTCTGATAAAATAATGAATATGGGAGTAAAAGATAAGGAAATAAATCGAGCACAATCTTAATACATTATTTATTGTATTTTAAAATTAATTGGTATGGTATAATGAACAGATACAGTTTCACCATCGTGCATACCCGGTTTGAAATCATGTAAACTTTTCACAACCCTGGCAGCTTCTTCATCAAGTTCTGCCTGAACTCCCTTAACTATTGTAACATCTGAAATCTTTCCATCTTTTTTTATTCTAAATCCTACTATAACTTTACCCTGTATTCTTTGTCTTTGCATTTCTACCGGATATTTTAAAACTTTTGAAATATGGTCTATTAGTGCATTTTCTCCACCCGGATATTCAGGTGATACATCAAAAAGATAATATTCGATTTCTTTTCCTTCATTATTAAAACATTTACCTTTTACTGATTTACCATTTTCAAAATTATCATCTCTTTTTAATTGCCCGTTTGTCCAATATGTAAGAATCCTACCATCGTATATCCCATATTTATAATCAATTTCATTTTTGATTTGGCCATTTTCATACCATTCTTTGAATTTTCCATCCAGTTTTGAAACTGTTTTTTTATCATTTTTGTCATCATAAACTTCAACCAACCGTTTTTCAATTATCAATTTCCCATTTTGTGTATATATTCTTTCAACTTTTCTATTTGAATTTGCCAATTCATTTAATCCAATTGAATAAAAAATGGCAAATTCAAAAAGATTTTAATTCATTGTTGTTTTTGTCAAAGTAATTAATTTCCTGTCCAATTGTAAATTCAGAATCGTGTTTTACAACTTCATAATATTTTGCAAGTTCATGTGATTTAACTTTCCTCCAGTTTAAATCAAAAAAGATGGAGTCTTGTCCATATATGCAAACAGGGATTAGAAACAGTATAATGGCAAATTCATTTTTCAGTGACATATATTGATATTTCTTAGGTATTCAGAGATTCCTTTTAATTCTATTAGAACGAAAGAGATTGTTATAAATTTACAATTAATTATTAAAGAATTTATCTGACAAGTGATTATATGAACTTAATTCATAAAAATACAACAACCACTGTCTTATAAATAACTACTGACAGGGTTGTTGTAACTAAAAGAAAAATTGAATTATCAATCAGATGCAATATTATTATAGGAGATTTATACTAAATGCTTCATTTGACTAAGCTTCTGTATTAATATCCTGTATATAGGTTTTGCTGAGAATTCTACTTCTCACTTTACAGAAAGCCCACGGATAATAGATTCCGAGTGTAATTAATGCCAGTAATGACTGACCCCATATAAACAGAAAATCATTCCATGGATCAATATCATAACCAAAATTCTTGCTCCCATCCTCGGAAGTAGCGATTGTCTTTTCAGCAAAATATTTAAAGAGCCGGAGTGAAGCCAGTGGTGAATAAATGCCGATTGTGATAATCGACAAAAGCACTTCAACTAAAATTTTCCAACACGATTCCCAAAATCCTGTTTCCCATTGAATCGTATATTTTTTGAACTTGATATTAATGCTCCATTTATAAACATAGTAAATATATGGAATCATTAGAATAAAAATAAAAATTTGATAGATCACTCTATACAGTCCTGATAACTGGGTGTGATGGATAACAGCAACTATCCCCAATGCCGCAGAAATGATAATAATCGGTAAAATAAGGGTTAATAGTAAAATCACAAAAAGATTACCCCCTGTTCCCTTGAATTCCGGATTGTTAGAATTGTAACTGGAATTGTCAATAAAAAATTTCTGAATTGATTTAATAAACCATGGTGAATAAATTCCTAAAGTAATCACACTTAGAAATCCACCCGGCAATACAATTCCAATAAACTGACCAAATTTGCCTTTGAAAACTAAACTTTTGTTTTTGTACTCAATACCTTCTATTGAGATTTTCTCGATAAAATAACTTAGTACAATTGCAATAAAAAATAAGACCAAAAAAGCAGGAATAAGAATGAAAGCAGATTTAGGGTCACCAGTAGTAATTTCTTTCATCTTATAAATGAGAAGGATATAGGGTGCCATAAAAAATACCAGCAACATGATCCAAAACGGAAATAGTTTTTGTCCCGTTAAATTGAAATTAAAGTAATTTTTCATTGAATAAATTGATTAATTGATAGTAATAAATGTAGAGATATGTTATTAGTCGGTAAAGATATGAATTGTTATTAAATTAACAAGGTGTTTGTGAAGAAATTATTAAAAAAACAGAAGAAACTTATAACGTGAATTAAAAAATGCTTCGTAAATGCTTTTCCAATTCAAATCATAGTAACGGAACAGGAAATAAATAATGTCCTGTAATTTCAAATAAAACTTTTGCAATTCAAAGCTTATAGAGAGCAGGGGAGAGGACTAGTCAATGAAATAAATAAAACAAGAAATATTATTAATCAAATTCTTAGTAAGTTTTATCAGCTAAAAACAAAAGTTCTCGAACAGTTTTTATATTCCGGGTTGTGGCAATAAGTTTGAGTTTGTTTTCGAAAAAACTATTGGTGAGTTTGGTCCTACCATAACCGTTGGGGCAATAGAGATAAATTGTTTTACCGTTAATTAAAAATTCATCAGGCAAATAGTTTCCCTCGGATATCTTTTCAACAAGTTCTTTCTCGGGTTGAGTGGACAAAAATGTCAGGTGCATAAATGAAGAATCTTTCGAGGAATCATTGATAAATGGATTATTTTGCAACGCATTTCTAAGTTCTTCTTTTGTCAATATATGAACCGGAACAATCCATCCATAAACAGCAAGAATCTTTTCACAAATTGTTTTTTCTAAAAACCTTGTGTCTGTTGATTCTGAATTGAAAATGACATTTCCACTTTGAATATAATGTTGAATATCCGAAAAACCAAGTTCTGCATAGAGAAGTCGAAGGGTTTCCATGTTGACAGGATTGTGTCCACCTACATTAATGCCTCGTAATATTGAAATGAATGTTGTCAATTGTTTGATTTGAAGATTTGATAATGTGAAGATGTGATAATGTGATGATGTGATAGTATCTTGAAGTGTTGTTTTTTTATTAAGAGGCTACAAAGTTAATTCTTTCAATTTAAATAATTCTGAATCTGCTTCTTATCAGAAAAAAATTCAGTTAATTTAGATCAGTTAAACAAACTTATATTCAAAACAATTGAATGATAAATATGTTTTTTAAAAAGCTGTTTAATTTATCACAAGTTTGATTGGTTAATTGAGTTTAACGTTCCGAGTTCCATGTTCCGTGTTCCGTGTTCTGAGTTAGGGGGTGATGATTCTATATTGCATAACAGGTTGTTTTGTTAATTTGTTGATCCTGTAAATGTGACATCTTTTCGTTCCGTTGGTTGATTGTTTATTGGTTGATTAAGTTAGTTGTAAATTGTAAATGGTTAAATGGTTGATCCCATATACAAGACGACTCTTCGTTCTTTTGGTTAATCGGTTGATTAAGTTAGTTGTAAATTGTAAATGAATAAAAAGTAAATTGTTCTATATAACTATTGTGGTTGATTTGTTTATTCGCTAGTTGGCTGATTAAATGCAAACTACATTTTAATCCGTCCAATTGTAAATTGTAAATTGTAAATTGTAAATGTCCCATGTTTGTTTCTTGAGAGCTTTTGAGCTAAAACAGTGCTGATTATTCGGGATTTTTTACGACCTTTGTACCCCAAATACACTTATAAATTTTTGAATGAAGACAAATAATGAAAAATGGCAAGGGAATTCGAAACCTAAATCGAATACAGGTGCCGGCCGTGATGGTAAATCTTACGAGAAACGCGATGTGAAATCGATATTAAAAGGCTCACGTGGCGGAGCCAAATTTGGCACAGGAAAACCATCAGGAGATAGCCGTTCAACCGGCCATTCTGATTCAAAGAGAACAGATTCAGATCGTCCATCTTACGGAGATAAAAAACCATACGAAAATCGTGGTAATTCTTCTTATGGAGATAAAAAACCGTATGAAAACCGTGGAAACTCCTCTTATGGAGATAAGAAACCGTACGAAAATCGTGGTAATTCCTCTTATGGAGATAAAAAACCTTACGAAAACCGGGATAGTCGACCTTCATTCGGAGATAAAAAATCATTTGAAAGCCGCGGTGACAAACCTGCTTATGGCGAACGCAAACCTTATGAAAACAGAGAGAGTGGTCGTACGGCATCAGGTGAAAAAAGATCATTCAGAAGTAGTGGCGACAATTCAGCATATGGCGAACGTAAACCTTATGAAAACAGGGATAGTAAACCGTCTTTCGGACCAAAAAAACCATGGGAAAACAAGGATAGCAAACCATCGTATGGTGAACGTAAACCCTATGAAAACAGAGAAGGCGGACGTCCGTCATTTGGACCAAAAAAACCATGGGAAAACAGGGACAGCAAGCCTTCATATGGCGAACGTAAACCCTGGGAAGACCGCACAGACAGTAATGGCGAAAAAACATACGGTAGAAATTTAAATTCACCGGAAGATGAATCACGTCCGGAAAAATTAAGCTTCAGAAAACCTGTAGAAGGACAAAAATCTGAGTTTATTGAAACCCGTTATGATAACAAAAAAGATGGAGTAGCATTCCGTAAACCTGCACGCAGGACGGATGATAATTACGATCCGAATTCAAAATACAGTAATAAAAAACAACTTGAATACCAAAAGACAGTTGTTGACCTTACAAAACCTTTACGGTTGAATAAGTTTCTGGCAAATGCAGGGATTTGTTCCAGGCGTGAAGCAGATGAATACATACAGGCTGGTGTTATCTCTGTAAACGGAGAAATAGTGACCGAAATGGGTGTAAAAGTCCTGCTTACAGATAAAGTGATGTTCCATGACCAGACAGTTCAATCGGAACGTAAAGTTTATTTATTGCTCAATAAACCCAAAGACTGTGTAACTACTTCGGAAGATACACACGACCGCCTCACAGTGCTTGATTTAGTAAAGAATGCCTGTAGTGAGCGTATTTATCCGGTGGGTCGTCTTGACAGAAATACAACCGGTGTGTTGCTTTTGACAAATGATGGTGATCTGGCTTCAAAACTCACACACCCAAAATATGAAAAGAAAAAAATCTATCATGTGACATTGGATAAAGTGCTTGAAAAAGAGGATTACGAAACAATTTTGGCAGGTGTTACACTGGATGAAGATATTATTCAGGTTGATGCACTCGAATTTGTAAAAGAAGGTGATTTAAAACAGGTTGGTATTGAAATCCATTCGGGTCAAAACCGCGTTGTCCGTCGTATCTTCGAAAAACTGGGTTATAAAATAATCCGATTGGATCGTGTCTTCTTTGCAGGATTGACTAAAAAGAATTTGCCCCGGGGTAAATATCGTTTTTTGAGTGAACGTGAAGTCAGTATGTTGAAAATGGGAGCACACGAATAAAAAATTATTACTCTATAAAAAAAACTCCATTGCAGGATTTTGCAGTGGAGTTTTTTTTATTCTATTAATTGATTTAAACATTCGTTTTTAATTTGTTGTTATAGATATTTGATACTTATCATCAATAAAATCAATTTCAAATGAAAAAGGTTGTCATTGCGGGAGGAACAGGATTTATCGGTAGTTATCTCGCTAAACGTTTCGTTGAGACAGGTTATCAGGTTCTTATTGTTTCCCGTGATCCGAAACACGTTTCGTGGAGACCTGTTGATTTGATCGAATCGTTTGAAAATGCCGTTATGGTTATTAATCTGGCAGGAAAATCAATCAATTGCCGTCATACAGAGGTTAATAAAAAAGAAATTATTGAATCAAGGATCAATACGACACTCTGGATTGGAAATGCGGTATTAGCCTGCAAAAATCCTCCAAAGCTTTGGATAAATAATAGTGCATGCGGAATATATAAGGCTTCAGTTAACCAACCAATGACAGAAGATTCGACAGAATCGGGAAATGATTTTCTGGCGGAAGTTGTCCGCCAATGGGAAAAAGTATTTTTTGGTTTTCACTTAACAACAACCCGAAAGGTGGTTTTAAGGACTTCAGTTGTATTAGGGAAAGATGGTGGTGCAATCCTTCCCCTGACCTGGTTAAGCCGGATAGGACTGGGAGGGAGGCAGGCAGAAGGTACTCAAATCTTTAGTTGGATACATATTGAAGATTATTTTCAGATTCTGTTATTTCTTGCTGAAAATGATTCCATAAAGGGAATAATAAATTGCACTTCTCCTCATCCTGTCAGTAACAAAGATTTTATGGGGTCTATTCGTAAAACACTTGGGGTTCCGATTGGTATTCCTGCACCTAAATTTGCTATAAATCTTGGCGCTAAAATCATAGGAACCGAACCTGAACTCATTTTGAACAGCTCATATGTTACACCGAAACGTTTGTTGGAATCAGGGTATAATTTCAAATTCCCTGATATAGAGAAAGCATTAGTTGATTTGCTGAAATAATTATGTTAATTGTTTTTTAATCTTTACTATCTGCTATTTGAAAATGAATTTTATAACTAAATTGTAGTTTCTGATTTAGTGTTTGTTATTTTTGTTACTTTTGTTGAATAGTTGAGTTCCGTGTTCCGTGTTCCGTGTTCCGCGTTTCTGGTTGATGATTTGATTGATCCCGTAAACGGGACGTTTCTTCGTTCCGTTGGTTAATTGATTGATTTGTCAATTGATTGAATGATATGATCGTAAAGCTTATACTACCAACTACTGACTACCGACTACCAACTACCAACTACTGACTACCAACTACCAACTACTGACTACCGACTACTAACTACCAACATAAACTATAAACTAATTATCATGGCAACAGAAAACTCAACAAAGAATGAACCAAAAGGTCAATCCGGATTTGGTGGCTATATTCTTAAACACAAAATGGTATTTACAATCCTTCTAATCTTAGTAATTATTTCACTTTGGGCGTTTATTAAAATCAGTAGCGTTGAAAATAAATACAAGAAAGAAATTCTAAAAATGAAATCCGATTATGAAAACAAAATGGATAGTTTAACTGCAAAACAAATCATGTTGACGTCAAAAGTATTTTCATGGGCAATACGAAGTGAACTTACCCGTGAAAATAAAGAGCAGGTAAATCAGTTTTTCCTGAGTTTTATTAAAGAACCCGGTGTAAGTAAAGTGGAATTTGTAAATGCATCTGATGCTAAAGTAGCCCTTTCGACTAATAAAAAAGATGAAGGAACAACCTTTACTGATCAACTGGCAATAATGACAACACAGACAATAAACTATAGAAACGATTCTGTTTTAACTATTGTATCTCCTGTAATGGGGCTGAATAATAAATTAGGTGTATTGGTGATTGAATATAATCTGACTCATAAATAAGATTTGAATTCAATGACTTTCAGTTGAAACAAATTTATTCGCATCCCGTCGAATAAACCGGAATTAGGAATTACATCCCAGGAGTATGAATACAAAAAGAAAGCAATCATCAGATTGCTTTCTTTTTGTATTCATACTGAAAATTGTTTACACTTTTACTACCTACTCAACTACTATCTTTTCTACCGACTACCGACTACTTTCTCATTCCTCACTCCTAAACTCAAAAGCTTCTGTCTCCGCCTCTGTCTCCTCCATGGTCACCACCGCCACCACCACCTCTGAATGGATGATCTCCACCGGGTCCAA
>Ga0302268_1001230_pt1 | contig 14492 bp, 25 predicted proteins | sample III_Bog_E2_1_FD_194554 | JGI IMG/M metagenome (GOLD analysis project Ga0302268, IMG submission 194554) | Peat permafrost microbial communities from Stordalen Mire near Abisko, Sweden - III_Bog_E2_1 | ecosystem: Environmental > Terrestrial > Soil > Wetlands > Peat | place: Sweden: Abisko...
ATTAAAACATGAAAATAGAACTGGTTTCTATTGGACGGTTTTAGATCAGGAGCTTATAGTCCCTGAATGCCCTACAAAAACAAAAAACTTGATTTTGTCATAAAAATCATTATAATTTGTAACTATTTATCAGCCTCTACTTGATTTTTCTAGAATCTAAGGTAAGATACTAATAATATGCAAAATAACATTATTGAGTATGTTCGATCATTAAAGGCAAAAGGGGTTTCAACAAACGATATAGCAGTAGAATTCGGGGTCAATCCTTCAACGGTAAGACGATGGATTAATGGTGAAATGGTTCCCAAAATTGAAAGAGTCACTACAACTACCACTACTACAGCCTTCGTTGATACTGACGAAGAGCCAGAACCCTTGGATGATACTTACCTAGGAGGAGTTACACCTTACATTAAACCAAAATTAAATAAAGAGGAGGAAATAGAGGATATAAAAGAATTCATAGCGTCTCTTGCCCCTATTCAATATCCTGCTCCTATCAGACCTTCGGTTATTCAAACGCCAAATAAGATAGCAATGGTTATAGGAGATTTACATTTTGGAATGGAGGATCAAAACGTTTTGGATTTGTTTCTAAAAGCTGTAGATGAAATAAAACCTGAACAAATTATACTGAACGGAGACGTTCTTGATCTTTTTGCCGTTTCTAAGTATCCAAAGGATTTTAGATATACTCAAACATTAACCCAAGAAAGGAATGGGTATCATAAGTTTTTAAAAATATTGCATGATATTACTGTTTCGTATAATACACAAATTTGGGAGACAAATGCAAATCATAGCGGTGATGGTTCCGACAGCAGATGGAACAGATACCTAAGTAACCAAATTAGAGAAATTGCCGACCTTGACATTATTCGGGAAACCCTTTCATATAAAAATGTATTTCTTCCTCATGAGTCGTGGTCACGAATTCAACTTGTCGATTATGTTGAATTGGTTCCAGGATTTGTTATTGCTCATGGAGATTTAGTTAGAAAAAAAGGAGGAATGTCGGCAGTTGGATTATTAGAAAAATGGTTTTGCTCAATATTGGTTAATCATACACATCGTATGGGTAGTTCTTTTCAACGACTGCCTTCTATTGGGAGTCAAGAAGAAAAAATCATTAGAGCATATGAAAATGGGTGTGCATGTAAAACCACAGAATGTCAATACGCAAGTGCTGTAAACTGGCAACAAGGATTTAGTATATTAAATTATTCTAATAAAAATAATGTTGCAATAGAACAAGTTTTAGTTGAAGATAAGTCGTGCGCTATTATTACATTAGGAAAGACATTAACTGTTAGGAACTAGTCTGGTATACCATTTGTAATTTTCACATTTTGCAAGTATACATTTGGTTCTATTTAAGGTTTCATTAAAATATATCAAATGCTATTAAGTAGTTAGATGGAGTTTGAAAAACGTATTATACAGATAAAAGAATCTTTATATAATGGGTATCATAATGGAATAACTGATAAATGGGTAGAGGTTTTTATAAATCCTACTAGTAGAGAATATCGAGATTGTGAAGAAAATGGAATGATTGGAGCATTCTTAACGTATAATAATATTTACATATTTAATAGAAATAATTCTGCCCACTATCAAGTTTGGGAAAAAATAAACATCAAAGAAAGAGCCTTACCTTTATTAATATATAAACACCTAAATGTATTTGATGTAACAGTTACAGACATGTGTAAAGTTTCTGCACCATCAATGTTACATAAGCCGTGTAAGAATTATATAACATCTCATCCTTTTTTTAAAAATAAAACAGTTACAGTAAACTATTATGATGAAGCAATTGATGGAGATTGGGATTCGATTCAAGTGCATGAAAATATTATTGATTTTCAAAAACTGAGAGAAAATTCGTTAGCTGATACCTCTGAAAGAAATTTTGAAGTCCAGTTCGTAGACAAGTTTAACAATTACGTTAGAGACTATACCAACGCTTCAAATATCGGGTCGGCTATACAACAAGTAGTTGCTAAATCCTTTACAAATAAGAAAATGCTTGGGTTTCCATCTATTGCATACTCTATTAAAGCTATAACAGGTGATATAGCTAAATATCAACTTAAAGTAAAAGATACAAAATATAATGTTTCTTTTAAAGATAGTCGCTTACAAAATGCATTACATTGATGACGATTAAATCCTTTATGAGGATAGAGATATAGTAGTTGTAGTGGAGGTAGTGTTATTTGCTAGATTGTTTTCTTTTTGAATTGCGTCTCTACCTGAACTTGTATCGATGAATGCTCGACATGCGTTTAATGACTGTATTATACAATTTAAAAATAATACAACTGCTTTAATATCAGCTACTTCACTGAGACTTTTAAAATCTTGTAATCCTAAAGCGATAGTGGAAAATGCCGCTATGCTGATATGCAACCACATTTTAGTATTAGTATTCATAGTTGAATATACTTATACTAAAAGTCAAATTATTTTATACTGTTCATAACGTCCTTAAAGGAGTTCATGAATTTCTTACGACGATTCTTAATAACTTCTGATTCGACTACTGCCTCTGGTTTTTCTTCTACTGGCTTATCAAGTTTAAAAGTGTTTACCGAGTTCTGGTAAATATCACCCATGCTTGAAATGTCTTTCTTAGAGTGTTTCATATTAGACTAATACTTGAGGACGTAGGTTCATTCTCTGTGCAAGGCTTTTAGCTTCATGCACAGTCTTACAAGGGTATTTGATCTTATCAACGGAAAGTAAGAAAGGATGAGTTGCATCTTGTTCAACAGTGTTTCTAACGATCATGCTATCAAACTGACGAGGCTTCACACTTTCTTTAACAATCACGTTTTTAAGCTTGAAGAATAAGTGTTCTGCTTCTGCCTTGTCTTGAGTCTTTATAGATTTTTCTTGGTTGAATACGTTATCTTCATACCAGTTAATAACCCAATCGGCAGTCTCCTCTTCGAACACTAAAGCAATTTTCACATTACCAGCAGTATAAGATATAATGCTGTCTTGCTTAACATTCTGATACGCTTCAGCTAAGAGCGTTAAATCTGTCTTCTTCATATTGTAATTACTTATCAAAAAACGATAAATAATACCATGAATAAAGACGTTAAACTACTTATGGAAGCTTATTCAGGCATCATAAAGGAGAATACAAACAACCTAATAACAGGGGAATCTTTAGGTAATATATTTGTAGCTGCATACAAAACCCTATTTGACACTGATGACATTGAAGTAGCTAAAAGTAAGGAATATTTACCTCCCGATTACTGCAATCAATACTTCTATCTTGCTTTAGTGATGAATTATAAGGTTCAACTATATAAGATATATTTTAAACTCTTCTATAGAAAGTTCCCTGAAAATGAAATAAAGGGATTAAGTCATGAAGAATATTATGACATGTTAGCTCATGCAAAAGAAATACAAAAATTGCCTAAACTCAATAAAGAAGATATCCGCAAGAGAAATCCGTTGATTGACTTTACTTTATCAGTATATGCAATGGACTCGAAAGAAGATGATTATTTTGATATGGATCACTTAGGTAGTCAAAATACTGGTCTTAAAACTATAATGGACGTAGTTGAAAAAACACGAGAGATTATCAATAAAAGAGACAAGGGAGACAGTGACGATGTTGACTATACTCCACCTGTTAATGCTCCTACCTCCCACTTCTTAGTAGGAGTTTAAAGACAAAGACGCTCAGTTATATTATCCAGTTTTTGAATACACTTGAATAAGGTGTTAGAATGATCAAACATCTTAATTATCATTGGAGATTTACCTTCTATACATTCGGCGGGTAAAACCTCTTTTTGAGATAAATCAACAATGTTAAGGATAGGCATTAAACGACTTTCTAAGACTGTGATCTTAGTGATTAGTTCTTTCTCCATTAATTCGAATGCTTCAAATAATGAAGCAAGTTCTCCGCTGAACCCTTTAGGAGTATCATATTCCGCTTTCTTATTTGCGTATCTGCTTGGTTCTTCTGCACAGTCATCGTAAGATGGTTCAGTGCAGAAGAACCCGTTTGCTGCTGCACCAATTCCACCTGTTGTTTCCGATGGGTTTCCTTTGAATGCGTTATCTAAGTAGTTCATATTAGCACACCACCCTTTCTGTTATATCTGCAAGGAAAGTATTGATTGCTTTAATCCTCATTGAGAGTTGATCTAATTGCGTTATAATTGGTGCTTCTGATTGAGCACCACAACCATTTACATCTTTGTCAGGTTGTTCGGGAGATAACACCATTGATAATTTATCTTCAAGGTTTTTACATTTAGAGTAAGTATTTTCTAAAACTTCATTAATGCCAAGTAATTGTTCACTGACAATTGACATTGGTTTTACTGTTTTTGCTACGTAATTATTATCCATATCTTTAAGAAAGATTACCACATAAATTGAAGAAATCAATAGACTATTTACAAATTCTCTACATCCACCCCTATATTGATTCCCCAACAAATAAATCTGGTTTCCTAGCTGAACTTCGCTACCATGATAGATCATTTCTTTCGCATATTCTCCGACCAGTTCAACCTTTTTAGTTGTGTGCATTTTAAGCATTGCGAAGATGTATGCTGATGTAGTGCTTTTGCCGCTTGAAGGACTTGCGTAAAGATTCAAAATTCTCATGCACGTATTTTAGTCCACTTTTGATATTTTTCAATGGATAAAATACGACTTTTTTCTCCTATTTTATTCAAGGTTTCTCATATATGATAGACACTGTAAATGGCTATATTTATACACTACGACAATTTTGAAAGCAATATACAAATAACCGTAGGAGAAGTCAAATATAATCTTTCATGCGAATTTTCTTGCTAAAATGCAATGCTGTGCTATACTCCCATTATGAAACTTAACTTAAAGAACAACGGTCTGAGAAAGTCCAGCACAGTTGAAATCCCCGATGATTATTTCAACCGTATGTCCACTACAATTCCTTCATTGGATAAAGCCTTGAGTGGTGGATTTGTGGGCGGTCAGGTATTCACTCTTTCGGCTGCTGCTGGAACGGGTAAGACAACTTTGCTTTTGGGTGTTCTTGCAAAAATGGACAAATACAAGTCTGCGTATATCAGTGGAGAGGAACCTGAAGTCCAGTTGGCTTATGCTTGCAAGCGTCTTGGAGTTGATGTGACGGTTGGCAATCTTAAAAACATTGATGAGATTTGTGAAATCATCAAAAACGATGGATACAAGTTGGTTATTCTTGATTCACTGCCTTCTTTAACTACTACTGAACCAATGAATTCGGAAGAGACTGAAAAGTATATCGCTACCAAAATTGTTGATACTGCCAAGGAAACTGGTTGCGTCATCGGTTGCATCCTTCACATGACAAAGGATGGAAAGTATCGTGGTGCCTCTACTTTGATCCACACTGTTGATTCTGAGTTCTACCTTGATAAGTCTACGGAGAATCCTAGTTTGAGAATTTTCAGAACAGAGAAAACTCGTTTTGGTGAAAGCAATGTTGAAGCTGTATTCTTGATGACGAACAAAGGTTTCGACTTTGATTACAGTGCATCAAAAGTGGTTGAAAAAAAGGCTGTCGAAGATACTGCTTTGGGTGCTAAACTCACTGCTTATATGAATCAGTCTTATGGCAACTATATCACCTACTGTATGTTTGATCAGTTCGATGTGATGGTTAAAGCTGTAGTAGCAGAACTGGAAAAGATGCTTGCTGATGGTAAGTTGGTTCGTTATGGCAAAGGCAAGTCTGTCAAATATAGACTTTGGAAGAAGTAAAGACTAAGTAGGTGCATGAGTCCTACAGAGAAAGCCTATATTGATGGTATTGATTTTACCATAACTACTATCAAAGGTAAGTTAACAGAGATATTACAAAATCCGCAATCATCGCCATCCCTTATAGGAACCAAAATGGACTTTTTGGAACCTGTAAGGGATGCTTTGTTGAATTCATCCAGTGAAAAAACTCTTGAACTTCAAACGAAGCTTGACAAACATCTAGCTTTATGCGTGAATATCCTGCAAACAACTAAAGCTAAAAGAGTTCGACGTAAAATATTTGAAACTCTTGGAAAAGAATTATAATGGATTGCGATGAATGCCGCAAAACAATTGAAAGGAATAGGAAATTCCAAGAAGCACAATAGGTTTTATCGAATCCTGCCATTAATTCAGACACATTAGCAGGATAAGTAGTTTTATGAATAGAGAAGATGTTCGTTGCTGGTCAGTAGTCGTTCAAGCTACTGGCAAAATAGTTGCTCAATCCTCTACTGAATACGGAGCAAACCACCTTAAAGAGTGCTTGCAATTAAATTATCAAGGCAATACACTGATCATATCGAATAAAGCGTCGTTATCTGCAAGATTTCTTCCATCTTAAGATTTTACTTGCGTTTGAGCAATATTCTGCTATACTGGTGGAATGAAGAAGAAAAATGTCAAATCTCCTCGTAAATTTAAAAATAACGAGATTGTTTGGGATAAAGAGTATAAGCGATATTCTACAATTCTCAGACGAACTAAGGCTGGTAGTGAACTAACCTGCGAGGTGTATGAATTAACGAATCAACCAAAATTGAACAGTTTTGCTCCCTTTCTGGTAGGTGGAGACAACAACTACATTCAGTATGATTATCTTCTTACCAAGATTGATGATGCTTTTATTACTCGATTGGAAGAGGAAGCCGCTACTAAACTTGAAATCGCAAAACTCTTAAGGGAATGGACATATGAAAAATAATTTATACTACGATAATAAGACTAATAGTAAGAATTCCATCAATAAAAAGGATAATGAGTGCGCGGATAAGATTCGTGCAGGTATTCCAAAACCAGTAATTCCAAAGAAGGTATCTTACGAGGATGCTGTCAGTTATGCAATGGAAAAGGATAAAGACCTTCAGTGTGGTGACTTCAATGGAGCAGTAAACGTTATTCACCAAGACGGATCAACCTTCCATTTCAACTATGCTATCTCTGAATACTATGATAGATACCTCATCGTTTTCACAGAACATAATAGATTCCATATATTCTACAAGGATGATTTAACAGAATATTCAGAGTGGACAAGAAAACAGTTGACGTTTAAAGAGGAATAGTATGAGATTCCACTATGAAAGTATCAGAATTTAAAACCGAGTTGGATAGAATTGATCGCTGCTATTTCACAGAAGAACTTCGATCATCAGAAGCGTATATGTGTTTATATCGCTTAACCGTAAAAATTCTTGAGGAATTAAATAAACAGAATGCACTGCCTGATTCTGTGCAGGAAGCATTAAACAGTGGAGATGGAGTATACAGACCATGAAGATTACATTAGAAAGTATTACAAAGTTCTGTAAAAAGAATCAAATTTCATATAGGCATTATGACGTTTATTGCACATGGTCTACGGGTGGGGTAAGCGGAGGTAATTGTTGGAATGATGGTGATTACTATCCTAATTATGGTGAGCCTGAACCTGAGTTTGAGGATTTCAATAAGATCGTGGAAGAGTTGTTCCCTAATATCACTTACCTTCAGTATAAAAAACTCGCTAGGGAGTTGATTAAATGCGATACCTATACTGAATTGCAGTTACCCTTTTTAGAGGAATGTATTATTCAGTAACTCCTATCCAAATGATGGAGACTGAACAGATTTGTCTTGAACGTGCAGAGAAGCGAACAGATGAAAAAAGGAATGTTGAACGGTTAATTAAACTCCTTACACAGCATAAGTAATATATGAGCGATTACCTTGGGCCAGAAATGGGTTATAATTACCTTAACACTTGTTTTACAGGAACTTCTTCTGCTCAACTTACGGGCGCAGCAATGTTCTTAAACCCGTTTGGAGATTGTGGTGTTGCTAGGTTACAACAAGACTTCGAAATTAGATAAATAGTTCTCCATGTTTTACACTCTTACTTCAACTTCTACTAATGGATTATGCCCATTATGTAACACTAAGTTAAAGAATTCTCATATGGGAGAATTCTGTGATAACTGTTCATACCTTGATGGAACTGCGACGTTAAACGATGTCCAATATGAAAGGTTTAAGCACCTAATTAAGAAGGGTAGCAAAGAATCTCGTAAATAGGATCACCATTCTTATCTTTACCTAATAACTCCCAACTAAAGGAAATACGAGAGGTAACAACTTCAGGATGTTCTTCAAGAGGACTTACCTTTTCACCAGTCTTTCTAAACACCAATAAACGGTTTCCTTGATCTCCTAAAAGGATATCGCCATAAACAGTGTCAAGGTGGAATCCAACGGTGTCAAGTGCTCTTTGTAATGCTACAACACCTTTAGTAGGGTTGCCGAAACGTCCATTACCGTCCAATCCTTCAGCTTTAAATGCCTTTCCTATTGCAGTTCTTTCAGGTTTGGTTAGACGATGCCCGTTTTTGGTTGCAACTCTACCATAGGCTTCATCAACACTAGAAGGTTTATCTGGTAAACATTCTTCTCCACACCCACCTGCTCTAGTGTCGTGGGTTTCTTCGTAAGTGACTTCTGAAGATGGGACATATCCATCACATCCACTACACCACCATTTTCCTTTTTTAGAACTTTCTCCTAGCATTCCTCTTCCCATACCTTCATCCTCTAATATGTCAATAGTAGCATCTTTAGCTTGATTCCAAGCTTCTTCATAACTCCTATCCCCTAATAAATCAGAAATTCCATCCACAGCATCGCCAACTATTGAAGTATCTCCTAAATCTTCTAACGATAATCCAACCTTTTTTTTAACAGCGGTTGATATTAATTTATATGCTGCTTTATGAGTTCCCAATTCTGCAACCCACTTTTCAATCGTTGCAATACCTTTTGGGTTTAACCCTTCTGATATAACTTTATTATACGCTTCTGCGAGTAATTTAACATCTTTATTCATATATCTATTATTTAACCTGTTTTTGTTTAATATATAGGCGCAAGGATTCAACTAACTTGCCGAATATCTGTTTTTTATGTTCAGGCTTCAACTTATCAAACAATTGCTTTGGAACCTCATTTGGAGTTTTACCGATTTCTTGTAAGTAGGTTAGATATAGCATTGTAGCCTGATAACTGCGAGAAATGGCATCCAAAATAGTTTGTGGAACATTTTTACCTTTCAATGCCGCTGCAAAGAACTGCGAATTATGAGGGTTTGTAGCTATCTTTGCAATGATCGATTCTGGTATTTCATTGATATTAACATTAGATGCCAAGAAACTAGCGTATTGAGCAGACGTAGCAGAACTGTTCATTAAAGCGTTAATAATAACTTCTGGAACGTTCTTACCATATAGAACCTTCTCCGCTATGAATAAAGCAGTATAACAATCAGTTGCAACACTATTAATCAATGCTTGTGGTATGTCATTGATACTAGCCCCTTTATCAAGTATTAATTTCTCAATAACCCTTTTTGAATTAGCACAACTAGTAGTAATTGTCTTTAAGATTACTTCGGGTATTTCATTAGCCGTAGATACACAACTAATTACCAAACTCATACTAGTGTCCAAGTTTTTTGAAATAGTCTTAAATAATATAGGTGAGATTTCATTAATAGTATATTTCTTTGCATATATGAGAGCCTTAACATAGTAATACGAAGATTGGGAATTCTTAGATATAGCCAACAAAACATTCTTTGACACGTTTTCAAGCTTTAGTATTTGAAAAACAAAAATTATCAACGATGATACACCATGTTTAGCCAATCCATCTAATAGTATTTGAGGTAATTCTACTGAGGAATATTTAGCATCATTTACTAGATAGGTTAAGAATGAAAAGCAGTTTGTTGATTTACTAACAGTATTCAATATAGATTCTGGTATATTGTTCTTAACTCCTTTATATATTGCAACAGTTTTACCAAACGTAAATGAGCTATACGCATCTTTTGATATTGTATCAATAGTATCTTTTGGTATTTTACTAACATCTACTCCTGCCCTTAATAATCTAGTAGAGAAATTTAATGCCATATTAGGACTAGAGGATGTTATCATTGCTCTAATAGTCATCCATCTTCTTAACTCTGGCATAGATAAAGTCTTAACTTCGGCTGCATAAATATCATGTCCAATACCAAGATACTCATTACGAAGTTTTTTATCCAAATCAATTAAAACCACATTTCTATTATATCCGGCTTTAATATACTCTTCCTTTTCATTGTAAGTCAACTCTTTAAAATTACCGTCTTGGAATTTTTTTAGTTTAGCCCTTTCTTCATTACTAATTGGATCGTTCTTAAATACTCCTTTTTCAAATGCTGGTTTAAGTTCTGGAATCTTTTCTTCCATTTCTTTAGGCGTAGCGTCTTTGGTTCCATTGCCTTGAGAACCATTATCAGCATAAGTCCACTGAAATTTACCATTGGACTGTGCATCTACTACAATCATATGACTTGGATCAACAAACCTTTGCTCGTTATTTTTAGCAGAGGTTTTATGTTTAAATTTCACAAAATAAAAAGTTGATCCTGCTCGAAGTCTATATCCAATATACATGTTACCTTCACCAGCACGAGAGATACAGAAAGTATATCCATTTCCAAGTAATATTGTTTGTTTCTGATTACTAGCCTTATGAATTACTATATTATCATCCTCGTAAACTTTTAATGAATCCTTATAATTTTCAAGGCTTTCAGAACCTTCTACTGCTTCTTCATCATTATTGGGAAAATTAGCATCAAGTAAGTATTCTAACTCTTTCCATTTATATTGGAATGGGTCTTTTTTAACGATTTTAGGATTAGCTTTAAACTTCTCAAACCTTTGAAGGTATTGACGAATGGTTTCTTCTGTCAAGGTGTCATCATCCTTCTGAAATTTAGCAACAAGTTTTTTAATGGTAGGTTCTTTGAACTCTAACACTAAAGCATATAGGTTTTCGAGAATGGTGGTATCTTTGCTCATTACACTACAAAGTTTCTTAGTTCGTAAACTGCATTTCTTGCTTTGTTAACCATTTCAGCATCTAACTTAGCAAATTCTGGACGTATTTTTGCTCTTTTATTTGCTGCTTTCTCCGCTAAATTAACAGCAGGAGCAATCAAGTCTGCCAGGTATTTAAGCCTGATTACCAAGGGTTTAGCTTCCTCATGTAATTGAACCTTCTTGTATGCTTTAGCCAACATTTTAATATCGTGAACTATCATATAAGTTATTTATTGACAAATGGAGGATTTTCTGGCATAATCCTCATTCAATATGAAATTAACCCAAGAAAGCTTTAATAAAATATACTCTCAGGACATCAGTAAAAGAGAGTATGACGAGATTATCAAAGAAATTGACGATAGGTTTGGTGATGTAGTAATGCTAGTCAACCCAAGTATTAAGAAAAATGGTGGGTGGTTTGTATATGGAAACTGTGATTATAATTCTAGAACAGATGAAGGATGTTTCGAACCCGATGAATATAATGAATACATCACAGTAGGAGGAGAAGGTAAATTTCCCGAACCATACTGTAATTCCGACGAAGGATTTGGGTATATATGCACTCGTTGGTTGTGGATGGAAGATTCTGAAATTTTAAACGAATATAACGCCGAAGTAGAAAAGGCTATACTAGAATACATTCATAAAAAGGAAATGGGAAAACAAAAACGAGAAACTGCAAAACTTAAAAAGGCTGAAATGAAAAAGATCATCACCGCAAAACTCACCAAAGAAGAACTAAAATACATTTCTTTTAAATAGAAAATGGTATTACTACGTAACGGTATATTTAAAGAACAATCCATTATAAGGCTTGCCGTTCTTAAGGTGGATGTATACGTATCCTTGAAATATTTTAAATTTTTTAGCTACATCTGAGGCTAATCCTGCGTATATTACAGTGTTACTAGAATCGTAAACATTAACAATTCTTTTAGATATTATATCTTTTAATGTAGAGATATTTTCACTATAAGGATAAAAATAAAACCCTTTAACCGTTTTGTTTTTACCCGTTAAAAAGCCTGAAATGTGACTAGCAGAGGTATCTAAAGCCTTAGCCGCCTCTTTAATAGAATTGTATGTGTTAATAAGTTTAAAATTCTTATCATATTGACAGATTTTAACTTGATGAGGATAGTCATATGGTTCTAACCCATCCAACTTTTTATAACTCCACATAAAACCGAAAAAAGATTTAAAATTTCCACTGCAACATTTACCTATTCCACTGCTAGAACATTTTAATATTTTTGCTGCGAATGTCGCAGATTTCCATTCTCGAATAAAGTCTCCATTAAGATCGTATTGATATACTACTATAGATTTATTTTTACTTATTTTTTGTTTTGTCGCTTCAGTTCTTTTAACGTTAACTGGCCTATCAGCAATTTTATGAATATTAAATTTAGGTAGTAGAGTATCCATATAATGCTGTTCCCGTTCTATAAGAATTGTTGGGTCGCAATATTCTAGTATATCAAAAACCAATGAACCTTCTCCATGTTTATTATAATAATTTTGAAGATGTGAATTTTTATGTTTGTTCAATTTAAGATGTCTCTTATGACGATAGAATCGATCTTTAAAATCAACAGTGCTTCCAATATAAGATTTATCGTTCGTTGTCGATTTTATAATATAAATTCCAGAGTTCATAATTATATTTAACCAAGATTTCGGATTTTCATCTAATGGATATGCAAATAGTTAATGATTATCCTTGACTTTTTGAATCCATTATGGTTTAATTCTCATATGAATATCACCAAACCAACATTACTTGAAACCGATAAGGTTAAGATTTTTCGTTCCCCTGAAATCAATTTTAACTTCTCAAAGGTTAATGGATACATGCAAACATGGGGCGCAACTGTTGATTCAGACCCATTTTTCAGTCCATACGGCCCCCTTCACGCCGACATTGAAATAAGTTCGGGCAACTCCTGCCCCACTACTTGTAAATTTTGCTATAAAGGTAATACGGGTAGCAAGCAAGGGGAAATGAATAACATGTCCTTAGAGACGTTTAAGAAACTTTTTGCTAAATTTCCAAAAACTATTTGTCAAATCGCATTTGGTATTACAGGTCTTGATGCGAATCCTGACATGTTTCCTATTTATGATTTTTGTCGGGAAAATGGTGTAATTCCTAACATGACAGTTTCTAGCGAAGACAACCCTAGTGATGAAGTTGTTGATAGGATTGTTAAAACCTGTGGGGCTATTGCAATTTCCATTTATCCACAACAAGCAAAAGATAGGCGATATAACCTTCTTCGTAGGTTTATTAAAGCAGGAATGAAACAGCTTAATATTCATTATGTTGTAAGTAAATCATCTTTGCAAACTGCGTATGAAGTATGTTCAGATTTAGTGACTGATCCTACTTTAAAAGGCGTAAATGCAGTTGTATTTTTAGGGTTGAAGCCTAAAAAAAGAGGGGAAGCATTTCAGGTTACTGAGAACGATGAATTCACTAAACTTGTAAACTTCTGTTTCGCAAGTGGTATTCGATTTGGTTTTGATTCCTGTTCCGCTGCGGGATTTGAAAAGGCTGTATGGGACAATGCTACATTTACTGAAGATCAAAAGAAGTTGTTCACTGGTATGTCGGAAAGGTGTGAAAGTTCCAGATTAAGTTTTTATTTAAATGTTAAAGGTGAATACTGCCATTGCTCTTTTGGTGAAGACATGGAGAAGGGTTGGGGAATTAGTCTTTTGGATGACAAGATTGATTTCTTGAAAGATATCTGGTTCCATGACCGTTCCAAGAAGTTCAGAGACGAGTTGAAGGAATTGAACTGTGAGTGTCCATTGTTCCCTGAAATTCGACTTGTTAACCGTGATGGAAAAGAGTAAAAAGTTTTGGTTGGATACTAAGCAAGTAACACTCTTTGAGTATAAGATGTTACTTGATTACTTCCAAGGCATTGAAGGATTGGAAGATTGGAAATTGATTCCTTCAGAATTTGCATATCATTCCTATACCGATGGAGATTGGCGTATGTCTGATAGAGAATTCCAACGGTGGGAAGTATGGGAATGTAAGAACTATAAAGGAATATTTGAGGCTGCTATAAAAGCAGGATTCAACGATATCAACATTATATCAGCAGTTAAATTTTCGGAGAAATAATATGAAAGACATAATTGAAATTAAACCACATGCACGACCAACTACACGAGAGATGTTAAATGCATCCTTTGTGTTTAGAAGAATCGATAAAGACACCTATCAGATTATTAAAAACAGATATGGATACTATGGACTGGTAGCAAAATCAGATTTCAAAAAAGCCAAGAGGCAGTTTTTAGCTGAACGATGTAATAACGCTCTTACTTGCCTTTATCTTGCAGTTGATAAAGGTGTTGCAGACAGTGTTAACGACATTGTAAAAGCCTATATTGCAGAATTGAGGAAGCATTAATGAAGTATTTAATATCTTTACATATTTTATTGTTTTTCAAGTAAAAATAACACAAAATATGATAAATATAATTAGATGCAAGGATATATTAAATTGTCTAAATGGG
>Ga0302268_1001235_pt1 | contig 14453 bp, 5 predicted proteins | sample III_Bog_E2_1_FD_194554 | JGI IMG/M metagenome (GOLD analysis project Ga0302268, IMG submission 194554) | Peat permafrost microbial communities from Stordalen Mire near Abisko, Sweden - III_Bog_E2_1 | ecosystem: Environmental > Terrestrial > Soil > Wetlands > Peat | place: Sweden: Abisko...
ATATTTTATTTATTTCCGATGCAAGCGGCTATTTTGGCCAAAAATGTCAAATCAGTTAATCATGTCAAATTCGCATAAGAAAGGGAATAATATTATTGATAATACTGGAATACATATAATTAAATTTGACATTGACTGATCAAATGAAGATGGAAGAATAGTTAAACAGTTATTGGTGTTATAACTGCAAATTAGAATTTATAGCAAAATTGCAGCCCGGAAAAGATATCATTTAGTGTCCTCAGTGCCACAATGATTTTTGTGAACTCACCAATCAAAATAAAGATGCAAAAAAATTCGAACCCTATCAAAAATCACCGACTAAAAAGAAGCAAAATCAGCTCAAAATTCTTAATCGTGCGACTCCCATTAATATTAATTAACTTCATCAAATTCTATAGTAATAAGCTCATCAAAAAGACGGCATATAGGTAAGTCATGAAGAATTGCAGATATACTCCCATATATTATAGAAAGACTCAGAATGTTCAGTGTGTAGATAAGATCTGAAAAAAGGTGATAAGCATCTCATCTTTTCTTGTAAGCATGCCTTTCATGAATAATGTTTAATTGACTGGCTAAATATTAAGAATTCATGTCCCACTTGTCGGAAGCAAATGATAACAGAATGAATAAAGTTTGATCGTAATCTTCCTCCTATCACTATTTACGATTTCTATTAATTATATATGATCATATTTGAATGCGGATTTATATTTCATTTTACTCAAATTTTTTGTTCAGGCCACTCAAACAAATTCGAAAAGAAAATTGCATGGCTTTTTGTTCTCGGCTAAAGACTCTGTCTCGGTATTTTTCGATTATCTTTGCTGCATTTTTAATAATTTTTTTTAACCTTGGTCCGGTATCAAAGGTAGTAATTAAAGTCATGACACATTGGCAAAGGTGTAATAAACTGTAGCTATCAATATCAGCTCCTCCGTTAATTTAAGATATTTTTGGCAAAATTTATTCGATTAAGTCAGCCATTTGCATAATTTTTTAAACCAAAGCTCGTCTAAAATCAATTGATTTAAATAGAGCGTCATTGGAAGTGACTCCTTCAATATGAAAAGGCAGTCGTTATTGAGCTTGACAGCTAAGGTATACAATGCATTTTGTATAAAATTAAAATCGAAGGATATGCTAAAAGTTCGTCCTAAATTTTGCCTTCAAAAATGATTGGAAAAGACCGTTAAATAGGAAAAGGTATTCGTTTTAAGGATCATCAGGCATAACAATGAGAAAGCAAATTAGCCTATAAAATATTTAATAAATCTGTTGATCGGACTCAGACTACGCTTCTGATAGTTAAGTAATGCATGTTTTGATAAGAGAGGTTGCCTGGGAAATAAGATTATTGGAAAGTGCTATCTAACTCAAATACAAATAGAGTTTTAATTTAAGGTGATTATTTGACAATACTGGAATTGTAATATAGCAAAAAGCGATGGTTGCTTGCAGGAAAGATATTAATTTGTTTGTTATTCGGCCGCGGTTGATCTTTCGAGCTTTAAATGCCAATCCTGCTGCTTTATAGACCAGGGAAACAATTATTTTTTAAATATGTCCAAAGGTTGCTCTCATTTACCCATAAAAGTTAAGAGTTTGTTCTAGATCATTTCCAAAGTCAATTTTTTATAAAAATATTAGTGCTAATTTGTTTGACTTTTCATCAGGGATGCTTTTCATAAGACTCATTATAATATGTACAACAACAGGATCAGTAATCTTTTTTTCATCTCGATTTACAAAAGCCTCAGTAATATTGGTACTAAGTTAATGCTTGGAGTCAGTTGGGAAATAAGAGATTATCTGTAGAAAAGGTTCAAGGGTTAAAATATCACTGATATCTTCTGTTTTTTGCAAGATTTAGGTGATAAATATTTGGAAGGATTTGAAAATTGAAACTTTCATGTTCCGAATATTGTCGAACAGTTCATTGAATCTTTATAAGATCAGCGTATAGAATTTGTTTTTTTCATATCTGGGCAAATTTTTAAAGATTATGTTCGAAAAAGGACCTAACACATCCAACAGAATTTAGATATCCGATATTTATGATAGGTCAGTCCAAGATAGAATTATAAATTCGCCACTTTGATTAAAGGCCATGCCTGATAGCCTCTAAAATAATTTTTTATAAATTTGGAACTTGTTATCTCCTTGAAGTTTTTGTAGCATTTTAACGAGATCAATTGAATAGTTTATCAGCAAAGAAGAACTGAAACTTTGAATAAAGTTATTCAAAATAATCGGGTGAGGGTTTTGAGGTAGGATGCTGCAAAATCTTTTGAATTTATCCTTAATAGCCAACAAAATACCCTTGATAAATTTTAAGCCAAGCTTTCAAAGCTTGAAATGAAGAAGGGTTCGAGTATAATAAAAAACTATTCATAGGAAATATCTTGCCTGCTAAACTTAGTTTCTAAATCAGGTAATTATTACTCCCCTGTTTAATGTAAAAGAAAACATCATCTAATATATCTAAAATATAATCTTTATCTTGAGGAAATACTTCCTTACCCATTCTTATCAAAAATGTACAAAAGAAGATGCACTAAATAGGTCATTAGCTACATTTATATATTCTCCAAAACAGCGGTTTGTTCTGGAAAGACGATATAATATCTTTTTAGCCTTCACTCCATTATCAAGAAAAAAATGAAGTCTAAGAAGAGTAGTTTCAATTATTGTTCTGGGAATAAGTTCACGAATGGAACTGATTTTAAGAATCCAATTTCGACAGATGTCTTGTGCCGATTCAGGTACATTGGTTCCTTATAAATCCTTAATCGTCACTTCGTTGATCTTTTATTCATCATATTGGGGAAAACTAAGACTTTTTATTCTTTTAAAGACACTTAATCCAAATTATTCAACAATTTCCATCACATAGGCAAACTTAAGAGCATGAAATTTCTTTATAAAGTGATAGATACTGCATTGGAAGTATCATGCAACAGTTTACATGCTTGAATGGTCACCTGTAAACTTCCAACTTTGTCATTCTATTTCCACTTTGCATGTAATTCACGCTTCATATTTTACAGGATTTTGATGTACGAACGCATTGAGATAGATGTTTTCTGAAATTACATGCTAAAATACACCCTATTTCGGAGGAGATCCTTGACCGGTACTTGATTGAGCTATGCGTAGTTGCTCCTCGATTTTAACTCCTTGACTACCGAAGGGCTACGTCATGGCTGAAATACATTGGCTATTTGCAAATCGAGTTGTTCTTTTCTGAAATCGTAGGCTTTGACAAACAAATTCAATATGGTGCTCCAGGGAGTTGTTTAAGTCTTCCCTTAATTTTATTATTCAGGTGCCATTTTTGACTACATCATGGGTTGAAGTTTTGATAGTCGATTGGTTCTTGACAAGATATTATTGGAAAGAAAGTTATCTTTTATGGCAGGGGCAGCATTGTTAGCTTTTCCTATCTTTTTCGTTCTCTTGGCAGGATTGACGAGCGGATCATTAAACGAATGTTTAAACTGCACAACCCTCTTGGTAGCGAGTAATTCATAATCTTTCTATTTGAGCAGCAATTTTTGATCCATTGTAAATTGAATAGATTAATTTATTCCTAACAATCCTCAAACAAAATGAAAAGATATCATTACTACGGGGATAAAAAATTAATTAGCAGATCAATATTAATTATGGCAATTATGCAATTATTATATTATCAATATGTATTATTTTTTTAGAAAATCAAAACATTTTTTACGTCTAGGCAAACTATTATTTTTGAACTACGATTTAAATTTTATTTGTGATATCTTCAATATCTAAAGAGGATATCAAGAGGCTTATATATTAGTTTTTATCAAGCTATAATGCCTTACATCGAGCAATAACGTACCTGCTATCCCATTTAGATGAAAAAGATTTGATTGCATTCAAGTATAAGGGAGGAACTGCAAGTATCACTTATTCCCTTTTGTGGTCTCCCTTCGCATAATTTCTCCTCAAGTATGTCCCCAGTTGGGTAGCTCCTAATCTCATCACCTTTGCAGCCTTCGTTATCGTTTTAATCTCACATATCATCTTTGTCTACTATGATTAGCCATAATTTACTCATGCAGTTCCACAATGGAAATTAGTGCTATTTGCAATCACTATGTTTGTCTATCAACATTTGGATAATTTGGATGGAAAACAAGCTAGAAAAACTGGTATATTTTAATTTAATTTAGGATCATCTTCCCCAGTCGGTATGCTGTTTGACCATGGAACTGATGCCCTAACAGGTATGCTTTTTGGATTACAAATCTTAAAGACCATTCAATTTCAAGATCCATAAATTGGGCTATATTTTCTGGCTTTCATCATTATGATTCCCAATTTTCTAGGCCTTTGGACACAATATGGAGTTGGAGAATTTAAACTTGATAGGATCAATCCTATAGATGAAGGGCTACCCTCTTATCAATTAATGGCCCTTTCAGGATTTTTCATTGATTTTTCTTTCTGGAAACGCGATCATCTAATTTCATCCTATAATATCGAGTTCCTGCTTATTTTTTCAGTCGTTGTCATAGTCGCGTGCACAAAAATGTGCAAAGATGTGATGAAAAATACCAAACGGTCAACATCAGATATGCTAAATAAATTTGTACTTCCTTATGTATTAATATCTGCACTGTGCCTATTTAGATTCGGAGGACTTCGCTCGTAAATATACACCAATAATTTTTACACAATATTCTACCTTCTTCTCTTCTTTTGGGGAAGAAATCTGATGTTGCTTCAAGTCTCATCTGTTACAAATCAGCAATACAACGTCTTTAACAAGGGAACTAACTTTTTCGTTGCCGCAATTGCACTACCATTCATTTTTGAGCCTATTAGGCTTGAGCTGAGTAAATATTTAATCCTTGTTTGCGTCATTCAAGGCTTATTTTTATTCTAGTTCATTTATCGTTTCTTAGACCAGGCAACCTCAATTCTTAACATCTCCGTTTTCAAGATCAAACCAAAAGAATAGAGCCCAAAAACTGATTGATCTATCAATCATACAAATATGTATTCAATTGTTTATCAATTCATAAAGAAAAGCATTTGGGTTAAAAAACTTATTGTATATTTTAATGGTTTCATTTTAGTCATCACAAATTTATTACTTTAACAAAAATGGAATATTTTTATTGATCCATTATAGTTTGCTTATATTTGAACATAAATTTTTGAGGATTTTTAATATATTTATATTTATGAGCGACATACCAGAGGGGTCGTCTGATCCTCCTGCAGTTTCTCCATCTTCTGAGCCCGCAAGTCTTTATTTTTATATTTAGCCTAGGCTCCAGCCTCAAATCTCACTTTGTAAACATTGATAGATAATCTCACTTTGTAAGAACAACCTCCTCAGCCTCCACCCGTTTAACAAAAATCTCCTGAACCGGCTCCTGATTCTACTGAGCTGACTGAAACAAAATACTTTGTTGAAATAAACCGAGCAAACATAACATTTGGTAAATCGACGCTATTTCCTGGTTCAATTGAGGAGATTGATGTTTCAATAGGACTTAAGGATGAGATAATCTAAGATAATGGTAACAACCCATTTATGCTTCGCGTTATTGCTCGCTGCAGCAATGCCGAGTTCAATGACCTAGATGAATATGTATTCTCCGTGAGAAGCAATGAAAGATTTGAGTATTTTGAAGAAGTCAGATTCAAGATAAGAAAGAAAGAACGTGCTCAAGTAAAAGTTGCAGTTAAGATACCACCTGTCAGGGAAAACTATGTTGTTTAGGGATATTTGTAAATACAGTTGGAAAGCCTAGTCCCTGTATTTCTCCCCATATCCGCTAAATGTGAAGTTCCTCAAATTCAATGCGTTAAAGATCTCTATAAGCCTGATGAAGATACTCCTATTATTAAAATTCCTGCTAAAAAGAACCAGATTCGTATGCCCCCTATTCCTTTTAAAAACTTAAGTAACTTTAATTTCACTCTATAAGTCGAGGCTATCTCCAATGAAAACTTTAGTTCCCGACCCTATGACATAATAACTCAAAATTTTGTAAATGTGCAAGCGAACACTCAATTTTTTGTGAACCTTCAACTAAAATAAAATATGTCATATAAGGCAACGGTTCCCGCCAAAGACTACATTCGAAAGATCCTGCTGTTAAAGATAAAAGGATCATCAATTTATTACAACTATCCGATGGAGATTTTTATTTTCTAAGGCAGCAATAACGCTTCAGGTATGAGTTGATTCTCGATAACCCATTAATTGAAGTTATTCAATATAATAAATTATTTAATAGTAAGGCTTCATTTGCATTGGTATCGATTTGAAAAATATTTGGGGGTATAATTATAATATAATTTCAATCTGACGGCAAATCATAAAATATAATGATGAATAGTAAGCAATTATACCAAAGCAATACTTTTTACCTACCGGAAATAGGAAAAATCAACCTTGATCCTTTTCCGAGGAGAGATAGTTCCATCAAACCTGATGTCAATAGAAACGTTAGCCTCCGAAGGATTTTTTAAACCATCCAACTTCGAATTAAAGTTCATTGCAGCGCTTACTCAAGCACGTTTTAACAAATATGCGCCAAGGAAAATTTGTATCCCTTTATGCTTGATTCAGGCAAGGGAAAGATAGCCGTCGTATGCAGATAGTGCATTCTCCTCCTGGATTGGAAAATTAATTAATTAGGACGAGTACTTGAGGGAGGAGACGATATTTTGATTTTATAAAAAACAAATAGGATCAAAATGAACGAGGTTCCCACATCAATTAGAGTCGGCAGTTGTAACATGTTTGTCGGCTTTCAATCAGGTAAAATAACGCTAATACAGGTCGTATCTCCCAGTATTCCTTCAAGACGAGCAGTTGGTAGGGCGTTAGTGATGAGCTATAATTTCCAGTCATGCAAATATAAATATTGTCAGAATAGTAAAACAAATAAGCGACGATATTGGCTTTAGATAGCGCTGGTAACATTACTCTCATCACATATTCTCATAAAACGTTTATGGACAAAATAATAAAAACTTTAACGACGGCACGTTGGATTTCCTTCGTTTTTAGAAATAAAAAACGAGAAAAGATAAAGAAACTTTTTAAAAGTCTCATTTCTAACAAGGAGAAAGAAACTACTGAAACTCAATCAAGCAGTTCGGATACTGTAGACAGCTTGCCTTATCATTATAATAGATTTCATGTCAAGCACATAGCAAATGATATTGTCATCTCACTATTCCGTAATAACCTCTTATAATTACTCATCTTAAGTGAGGATTATCAGGTCAAAAAGAGCACAATTGTCGATGACACTTTTAAAAACTAAAAGGATGTTGAAGTATCCTTTCTATAGCTTGGAGAGGGAGGATTTTAGAATTCAAACAACACTCATAATATAATCGTCCTGGGTATTAACAAGACAGTTCATTTTTTTAGATTAATTCCCATCGAAGACAGTTACTAAGTAGTCAAAGTCTCTGAAGTAATTGTTTAAGAAAAGATTTTGTCCGGAAGATTTATCAGTAATAACCTTTTTTGGATCGGACACAACAATGGCTTGAGTTTAGCAAATATTAACGATAAACCCTAACAATTCTTAACGACAAATATTGAAAAGTTTTCATACATTAATTTTTTTATCGAGGAAGATGGACTGGATATGGATAGAAAACTCACTTATAATAATCTCGCAAGTGTGGTGGGCGAAGGACAAAAGCATGACAAGATATTTGCGTGTCTTTAGGGGAAGAGAATGATAATCGTAAATATTTTTAGCTGGATTTCTATCATTTAAAGATTGGTTTACTTTGACAAGAATTGGTAGGCTGCGATGAAATTTTATGAAAATATTTATAATGGCACTTTCAAAAGATGTTGCAAGATAAGTGAAAATATTTCAAACCGTCGAACTGAAATGAAATAGATATGTTCAAAAATATCAGCTGGTTATTTAGGAAATCATTTATCAAAATTTAAATAAGCGAACTCATAGTAGTCTCTCAGATAAAAACATTATCTTATCAATAACATCATATATTTTCTACTGAAGTGCGATGAAGCGTAACTTCTTTTCGCTGATGTCGCCTACTTTGTTTAAAATAATGAACTTATGGATATCTTCTTAAGTGAACTCACTCATTATGTCGAACAGACCAACGGTTATAATCTTAAAATACCGTTTATGAGTTAACAAATTTTAAATCTTATTATTCGCAAATATAAAGATGATGGAGAGTAGTATGTTCTTTAAAAGTTGTTTATGCAGTTTGATCTTACTCAAATGGAAAAACTTGTGCTCTTGACAATTTGCTTAAGGGAAGGACTTTACCAATCTTTGATATATATCTGCTGCGAACAAAAAGACTATATTACCCCCATTATCAAGCTCTGTGGAATGAGACTGACCAATTTATAAAAGCAAAGCAAAATTGCCGAAGTGATTTACTGGTATCTAAGTGAATGTCTTTTGGGTAAAATGACCGATTATGGAAATGAAGCAGATTACATCAATATGCTAGCTATTATCATCAATTTTATTTTCATTCCTTCCTCTTTAGAAATGCTGCTGCAGACAAGCCATGTCTATTTGATGCAAATCATTAACATGTTCTTTGAACCTAGAATCCTTAGATTTGTCCTATAAAATGAGGATAAATTTTTTATGCGAAAGGGGGAGTAAGGTGATCCCATCTTCTAAGATAGCAGTCTCCGTGAGTACGTCCTCTATTAAAAAATGCTTTCCACTTTAATACGGGTGGTTGAAAATGTTAATTCTGCTGAAAAATAAAAATATGAACTGGAATTGAACCGATTATTAACTTCTATCATGCTAAAGAACCAATTTCCTTTTTTGGTACGTTTAAAAATCAAAATTATTGTCTTTTACATCAATCATCCTTATATCTTTATCTAATAAACTTAGAATCTCAGTGAGCAGAAATAAATGGAAATGAATGGACATTTAATGCGACTACTCGATTCTATGATCCGTTCCATAAATGAAAAATGCTTATATCTTCGATAAAAGATAAAGGAAGATGCAAAGGCTATGAGTGACTTAGAGATACTGCTTGCAAAATAAAAGTAAAAAGAATTGAATAATTTTCTGTAGACCATAATGATAAGCCCCTACAACAGACAATTTTCATAAACAAAATGCTATATTCATCACGAACTCGGTCACTACGCTTAGGTTTTCTAAATATACTTAAGAATGACCAACAGAATGACCAGAATGAAGCTATATCAATATCTTGAAAATAACCTCAATGAATATCCTCAACTAACTCAATAGTTTTTAAAATATATGATATCTTTGATGAATATGGATTAAAAAAAGACCATTAAGCTCATCTGGCTCCTCAGGGAAGGTTGGGCCGATCATTAATAAATTATTGATAAATTAGTTTAGTTTCCCACTATCCAGTTGGCTTATATCGAAAAGGTAATACAGAGCACAGGATAGAAAAGTAAAAAATTGTTGCTGAGGCATTTATAAATTGTGTTGAGAGAAAAGGGAGATTATGTCGAAAGTTATATTAATAGAATCGATTATCCTTTGGAATAAGCATTTAGAATGTGTGAAGAGCGCAACAACAGAATGGGTAAAGCTTGCATTCTTATAAAATCTGGCAGGAATATGGAGGGCGTGGTGATCATCACAGAAATATTTTTATAATCCATTCAGGAATATCTGAGAGGTTTATTCAAGAAGATATCCGATGATAGTGAAAGGAAACTTAAAATTATGAAGCAATTTCGAGTTGTACTATAGACATGCAGTAAATAATGGATAATAGATAACGATAGAGGGGTATCTTTCAATTTATACAGGAATAAATATGGGAGAAGAATGCTTAAATCATCTTTAAAAAGTTAAATATCAATAATATCGATAGTCCTCACATCCCCCAGACTATTCGAGATATATTAAATGAGATTGTTACAGAATTACTATCAACCATGCTGGAGCAAGTATCAACTGATTTCTTTCTCAACGTAACTCTGAAGGGATTTAGAGATTTATTAAAACTTTCAGTTCCTTGCCTTTGCGTATCTTCACTCAAGCCTATAAATACATATACCAAAGATTATAATTTACCTTTGTCCTCGAAAAATTAAACAAAGATTTACTTCAATCACAGTAGATATAAACATGGCGGAATATTATGCAGACAATTGTAAGTGTTGATCTATTTAGTATCATGGGCATATTTGCAATCTGATATGTAATGGTTGTAATTACCCAATAACAATCAACGAGCGGATGGTCAGTTATGACTGTTCTCATATCTTTCATGAATAATGCTACTACGAGCAGAATAATAAAAAAAACAAAAATGAGCTCTGCCCAATTTGCTTTAATAACATTGATAGTTATATGATCTGCGGCGACAATAAAATAGAAAGATATCGACTGTAAGTAAACGAAAATGAACTGCACAAATTGAAGATTAGTAAAATGAATTACTACGACCGAACTTCTCTTATGTCCGCAATGGAGAATTGGAGTAAATTTTAAGAATGGATAGATTTATGATTGAATGCGTCCTTCACTATTATTTATATATGATTAACGTTGATTAAAAAGCTCTATTAGTGTTCTACTCTTGAATATGTCGATCATTGATGATAAATTTATGATCAATAAATTATAGTGAGCTACTATTGGTCGATAAAATATCTGATCAGTTAGATCACTAAAATTATAAACGAGAATATTATTAAGAATAAATGATCAAATATAATGATTTATAGAAAGAGCAAGCCAAGCTAAAATTGGCTCATAATTTGTGAGTAGTCCACAGATCCATCAGCTCTTCCGACTAACTGAATATTTTATATATTTTAGTTCTGTAGTTTTCCATTAAATCGGTAAGTAATGATTTGGAATTATTTATATACAATGAATTTCTGCAAATTTTATAATCACCTCAGCCACGTCCCTCAACAAGAACTATCATTTAGGGAATCTCCTTGCTAAAAAAACGTATTGCTATCAAAAAAACAGTTACTACGCATGAGTGTAATTATTAATTTTAGGAAAAGCCCTTTAATCGTGTATGCAATTTTCTCCTAGTTTTGAAAATGGATGGGATTAAGAATATGACCCTTTTGAAAACCCTCCTCAGTTGGAACGGGCCATTCGTCATTTTAGAGCGAATATGGTTGGAGTCAACCCATCAGCAACTACTGACGACTTGTGTTAATGCTGCTATAAAGTAGTTAGCAAAAAATAATTGGACATGCGCTGTCATCAAACATAGTTAACCTTTCTCGGGACTGGCATAATACTGTTTTTTGAGATTGCCAAGATTACCATTCTTTTGCTCGTCATTCTCATGCTACCTCCTATTGCAATTGAGTTTTTTAAAATATACAACCGTTTATGCTGCTAGCAATCATAAATCGAGGCCATTCTTCTGAAAGTGGATCTGTTGGAGTATTCAACTATTTCTGTTACGAGTTTGGGAGTTTTCTTCATTATAATACTTGTGTTTTTGATGAAAAAATACTATGACAGATAAGTGTATATTACATAAAAAGCATGCCTCAGTCCAAGCTACTATGCTATTAAGATGAGCAATCTTCCAAATTATGATGAAGAGGAGTTAAAAAGTTGGATTGGACATGAGGTTGGAGAAATCCCAATAGCTATTCACACAGCTGTAGATATTCAATAGATGGAAGATGCGTTTTATAAAAGATAGGAGTTGACTGTCGAAATGCACAAAAATAGATTGTTAAATAAGCATAATTCTAAAATGTCATATTCACTGACTTTTACTGACAATATATCAATAGATAAAAGACAGCGTCAAATTTTGGCCTAGATTGAGAAGGAAGACGATATATTAAATAAATATACAAATTGCTTTAAGATTATACCTTATAAGCAAACTGGAGTTGCCATTGCCATTTTTTAAAATCCATAAAAAGTAAGATAATTTATCGAAAAATGCCAAGCTCAAGAGTGTCCATTTAAATCTTTCATTTTTGAAAGGGATTACAGTCTTCTCAAATTCAAGGAAAAGTATGACTAATGTAATTTAGACAAGTTAAGATATCGAGAGCACCTGCCCCCAAAGATATTATTTGGAAAAATTTCACTTCCTCCAACTTTTTGTCTTATCTTCTCATCAATGCCATTACTTTTTTGGGGAAATGCGCCATAATTATAGGTTCTATCATATTTTTATAAGAGTTGAGTACAGGATTCCCCCCAAAAGGAGAATATCGCCTCCGACTTATTATAATAGCCTTGGCTGTTTACTGTCTATCATATTTCTTATTACATCTGCTCCTTGAAATCGAATCTAGAGTGAGCCGAAAGGATACTTATACTCAAAGAGAGCTGAACAGATTTCAAAATTCATCATTTTTTAGCATATTACTTCTCTGTTTGATTCCTTATTTGTTAAAATGGAATAATCAAGAGCAAATACTTCTTGTATACTGTCTCATCTTACTTGATGCAGGATTTTACTTGGTCAATAAAACTTTCAGTTTTTCTACCATTTATCGTAAGGTTTTTTCAGACTATATCATTCGCCTTGTACCAGAAGAAAACCCATATACTCAAGATTATCTCAATAGGCTCATGGAAGGTGGCAATTTTGGACTTGGAGAAGACTACTATTTCATGTATCGAAGTTTATTAGTCCCTGTATACTTTGCTCATATTGTTCCTTTGAGTTTTTTAATTTATGGTGTTGCACTTATCCTCGAATATTGGATTGAAAAATACATGCTGCTGAGAAAATGCAAGATTCCACCTAAATTTTCAAGGGATATTTCTGATAGTTATATGCATGGAATTGCAATTTTGCCTGCTTTTTATGTGCTCGGAGTTTATCAATTTATCTCTTTTCGTGGTTAAACTTAGCAGCCTTGGCATTTTCTGGTACTTTTACTGTTTTCTGCGGTTGTATCATTTCTGCTATTTATCTACTTTCGACGAACAGATATGATCTTTTAGCCTAAAAAATCTTTCTTTGAAGCTGAGAATGACTTCTGTGAATTTTATGAATTATAAAATCCAATTAAAAAATATAATGGTGAACAAAAATACAAATAGAGATTATTGGCTAAAAAATAAATGATAAATTCAAGTAAAAGATTTGATTAAAGTTCTTTTGATGAGTTTTTAATGAGGTAAAAAGAGGACTAAGAAACAAAATGTTAGATACCCAGATAGCCCAGAGTAAAATTGATTCACAAAGTGTTATCGTATAATCTAGAGATGATTTCAATGAATGGGAGTGATTAGTATAAAAGGCTTGAGTGATTCTACTAAATTTTTAATATCGATAATCTTTCGAGTGTATACAAAATTTTGTTGCCATTGTTACGCACATAATTATAAAATGTGACCAAAAACTTATAATCATGATCTAAGCCAAATTGTATAAAATGATTTCAATAGTTTTTATATTAGATTATAAAGATTTATGAATTCTGTTAATTATACACAGAAAAAGCCGAACCGGAAAATAAATTAATCTAGATAACACAGCGACTGAAATTAATAATGTCGATTTTATAATTAAAAAAATGCTCTATAAAAGGCAATATCTATAAAAACTTAGAGATTACGAATAAGAAGTGAAGCAAAAAAATAAATAAATTTCTTAATTAACAACTGAACTAAAAAGTAGAAAGGAAAAGTTACAAAAAGTTTAAAGATAATGTTAAAGTCATACAAGCATGGCATATTCGAATAAAATATAGGAATTATGTGTATAAAAATCTAATGTGCCGATGATAACTAACCATAAAAAAGCAGGAGGCTTACCGATCAATTGTGATAGTTTATACTTTTAAGGATAATACTATATATTAAACGATAATTACTATATCAATTAATGCTAATTTTAATTTATCGATTTCGATGGTAAACAAAATAGTCATTCGGGTTCATCTAATTTTTTTATTATTATCTTGTTGAAACCCATATGTTGATTGGAATTGTAGATTGATCAGATTGATCTAAATACAACTTTTAGAAAGTCCAATTGATTGCTTCAACTGATCGAAAGCCTCAGCTTATGATCCAACAGATTCTTTATTGCCTAGTTTGATAAGTCAGCACTTTCTCCTTCACAAACAAGCTGCCAGTCCTTGGTGTTGTTCAATAAATTGAGCGCTTCGCGTTTCTTATGACTGCTAAGTTTAGATTCACAAGTTACCATATTTTGAAAGATATCATGAATCAGAGGTATTCCTTTAAATCGATCGTCATAATAGAATGAAGTTTTTGTTTGCAGATTTTTTAATTCCTTCAGGACTATTTATATTTTCCCTGTTTCATATTGATTAATTATATTAGCAAAAATAAATTATATTAGTAGAATTGAATATTTTTGATTCTATTTATTACTCAGCTCAAACTCAATAATAAGGATCTGGTATTTGAAGATAATCATTTTCTTTTTCAATAATTTTTATCCTC
>Ga0302268_1001246_pt1 | contig 14387 bp, 14 predicted proteins | sample III_Bog_E2_1_FD_194554 | JGI IMG/M metagenome (GOLD analysis project Ga0302268, IMG submission 194554) | Peat permafrost microbial communities from Stordalen Mire near Abisko, Sweden - III_Bog_E2_1 | ecosystem: Environmental > Terrestrial > Soil > Wetlands > Peat | place: Sweden: Abisko...
AAAAACTCCACCTTGACGCAGATGTGCGAAGGGGCACGACTTCAGTCGTGCCATAAGTTGTTTAAAATGAGAGAATGGGGCTTTAGCCCCTGCGCCGCTGCAGTCGAATTCAACCCAGAATGAGCCTTTTTCCGCAGCCTGTTTAGCCCCACACCCTTCTCGTTGGTTCGCACAGAAACAGACCTTTGTCAGTGCCCCATCCTTTCCGCTTTTTTCTGCGGAAAGGGTGGGAGACAGCAAAGCTAGTGCGAGCGAATAGCGAGCGGCTGCCGCACCGCAGGTGCCTGCCGCGCCGCAGGTGCCCGCAAAAGCGCCGGAACCCCAAACGCCACCGCCACCACAATCGCCGTCGAGACCAGGTCGTTCCGATAAAACAGCAGCCCTGCCACATAGCACGTGCCCAACCCGGCCGCCGTGTGCGGATACAAGGTGCCCATCGCCCACACCGCGTAGTTTGAAACCACAAAGAACGAGGTCGGTCCCAGCAGCGCTCCCGCGCCCGCCCGCACCAGCGTGGTCTTCGAGTGCAGAAGAATCTGCCCCAGCGCCATCGCCATTGCGTACCAGGCCCACGTCGGCAGATACATGCCCCAGTTAAAGGGGGAATGATAAGCGTAGACCGTCAAGTAGTAGTCCGTAGCCATCAGCACCGCCAACGGAGCCAGCATCTCCCGCCACGAGCGCCGCGCGCCAAAGTAAAGCAGCGCTCCGCCCACCGCGGTGAAGTTGTACATCCCCGCATGCGGCAAAACACGGGTCAGAACGGCAACCAGCAGCAGCAAATAAGCAATCATGAGCGCCTCAATCGATTGAAATGCGGGAGATTTCTCCCGGATGTGCGGAATGTCTCCCGGCAGAATCCCCGGTCCCAGGAACAGGCTTTCGCCGCCCAGCCCAGGGTCAACAGTGTTCTTTTCATTCTGCGGTCCACGCGCCCCAGGGTCAACCGCAAGCGTTCCACCACACGAATAACTTTGTTCATCCTGCGCAGACGCGGCTTTTCGCCGCCCGATCCCGCATTGTCCGCGAAGCCAACCCTAACGCGGAATTTTTTCTTTAATTTGCTGTACTAGCTGTTATAGTACACATGTGATTCCCTTTCGGATCAACTTTCGCGCAGGCGTCTCGCTCTTTGAGCAGGTGGTCTACGCGTCTAAAAAAGCCATGGTTGCCGGCCAGCTTCGCCCCGGCGACCCGTTCCCCTCGGTCCGCGCCCTGAGCAAGGAACTCAAGATCAATCCCAACACTGCCCACAAGATCGTGGCCCACCTGGTGAGCGAGGGCCTGCTTGAAACCCGGCCCGGCATCGGCACCGTGGTCGCCGTGCTGCCCGACTCCAGCAGCCGGGAGCGCACCCACCTGCTCGGCCATGAAATTGAGGAGCTAGTGGTGGAAGCCAAGCGCCTCGGCATTGGCCGCGAAGAGATGCTCTCCGCGATCGCCGACCACTGGGAGCGGCTCACCGGCGACGATCCAGCCCACCGCCCCCAGCCCACCCCGGAAGACGAAGGGACCCCAAGACAATGATTTCCGGCATCATGAAATCCGCCATCCATGCCCAAAGTCTCTCGAAAATCTTCGGCCGGACCGTGGCCGTCGATCGCCTCGATCTCAGCGTTCCCGAAGGCGCAATCTACGCCCTCGTCGGCGCCAACGGCGCGGGCAAAACGACCGTCATCAAGCTGCTCATGAACATCTTCCGCCACCTCACCAAACAAGGCGTCGCCAATGCCTACCGCTGTTCCCGCCCGCCCATCGCCTCGCCCGCATCCTCGCGCCCATCCACGACATAAACCGCAGCGCCCAGCGGATTCCGCACCGTCGTCCGTCCCGCCCCAAGATACGAATAATCAAAGCGCAAATCCGTAAACTCGACCGTCGTCCAGGTTCGATTCGGCAGCAGATTGGGCGCGTCCATCCCCTTCACCGGCTCCTGGCCCACATCGCTCACCACGGCCCACGTGCCCCAATCCAGGTACACCTGCCCCAGCGGCGTGCGCTTTGCGGTCTCCACCGCGGCATCCGAAGGCGGCTTGTACATCACATTCTGGTTTGAGCTATCGATCGTTCCCTTCCAGGTATCCACCTCGGCGGTCTGGTAGTAGCCCGCCGTCTCCAGAATCGCGTGCCACCGGTACGGATTCACCGGATAAGGCTCCAGCGCCAGCCGCGTTACTGGGTCTGTAGCCACCTGCGTGTTGCCCAGCATGGTCCGCGCCTGCGATTGCTCCATCCACCGCCAGCCCCACACCGCCACCATCCCGCACAGCGCAAAAATCGCCCAACCCCGCCCGCGAAACGTTTGCTTCCGCGCCCCAATCTCACCAGCCACCAGCCCCAGCAGCCACGGAACAACCAGCGCCAGCAGCAGCAGCGCCCACAGCACCGGCTCGGCGATAAACACAAAACTCCCCGCATACCATCGCGGATTGAACGGGAAAAATGGCCGCAGCCCGTAATTGTTCGTCCAGTCCAGCAGCAGGTGGCTCAGCGCCGCAATCAGCGCAGTCAAATAAAGCCAACCCCAATGAATCGTCTTCGGTCGCAGCCGCAACGGAATCGGCGCGCCCGGCTCCAGCGCCAACTTGTCCAACTTCTTCTTCCGCCGTCCATCCCGCCACCGATGCCACACCCAAACCAGCCCCACCACCACCCCAGCCACCACCGGCGCGGCGATGAAGGTATGCGTAATACCGCGATGATGCTTCAGTTCCTCGACGGGCCCGCGCAGCGACCAGAGAATATCGCAGTCGGCAGCCTCGGCCGCCAACACCGCGGCCAGCGTGGCGTACGCCGTCCTGCGGTTCAACCCCGCCCGCCCAATGCAGGCCCCCGTCAAAAAATGTGTGACTGGCTCCATATCGTTCTGACCACAATACTACCGCGCAGCCGTCCCAATATAATTCTCCCCATGGCCGAGCCTTCCAACCCAACCCCAGCCAACGCCGCGCCAGACCCAGCACAGCGCGCCGAATTCCTGCGCGCCCAGCTCCGCCATCACGAGCACCTCTACTACGTCCTCGACGCGCCCACCATCTCTGACGCCGACTACGACGCGCTCATGAACGAGCTCAAGCGCATCGAGTCCGACCACCCTGAGCTGCTCACCCCCGACTCACCCACTCAGCGCGTGGGCGGCAAGCCGGCAGACGGCTTTCAAAAGGTGCGCCACTCCCGCCCCATGCTCTCGCTGGACAACGCCTACTCCGCCGAAGAGCTTGCCGCCTGGGACGCCCGCGTGCGCGACCTCGCCGGCCTGCTTCCCGTCGAGTACATGGCCGAGCTCAAGATGGACGGCCTCAGCGTCGCTCTCCACTACGAGCCGGCCCGGCACGGCGGCGCACGCCTGGCCCGCGCCATCACCCGCGGCGACGGCCAGACCGGCGAAGACGTCACCTCCAACATCCGCACCATCCGCAGCGTGCCCCTCGCCATCTCCCCGGAGCGCCTCAAATCCGCCGGCCTGCCCCATGCCTTTGAAGTGCGCGGCGAAGCCGTCATGCCCGAAGCCGCCTTCATCCGCCTCAATGAGGAGCGCGAGAAGGAGGGCCTGCCGCCCGCCGTCAATCCCCGCAACGCCGCCGCCGGAACCCTCCGCACCCTCGAACCGAAGATCGTCGCCAATCGCCGCCTCGACGTCTACGCCTACTTCCTCCTCGTCGACGGCGAATACTGGCCGCGGGGCCAGCGCGCCACGCTGGACGCCCTCGCGTCAATCGGCTTCCGCGTCAACCCCCATCGCAAGCTCGTCGCCAATGTCGAAGAGATGGCCGCCTTCATTGACAAGGCCGAAGCCGACCGCGCCTCTCTCGGCTACGAGATCGATGGCGTGGTCCTCAAAGTCGACTCCCCCTTGACCCAGCAGCGCCTGGGCTACACCGGCCGCGCACCGCGCTGGGCCATCGCCTACAAGTTCACGGCAAAGTCGGGCATCACTCAGGTTCGCGAAATCACCGTGCAGGTGGGCCGCACCGGCAAGCTCACTCCCGTGGCCGAACTCACGCCCACCTTCATCGGCGGCACCACCGTCAGCCGCGCCACCCTTCACAACGCCGACTTCATTGAGCGCCTCGGCCTCAACCTCCTCGATTGGGTCAAAGTCGAGCGCGGCGGCGACGTCATCCCCAAGGTCGTCGAAGTCATCGAAGACCCCGAACATCCCCGCGGAACCGAGCCTTTCCTCTTTCCAACTCATTGCCCGGAATGCCACAGCGAGGTCGTTCGCGCCGAGGGCGAAGTGGACTACCGCTGCGTCAACATCGACTGCCCCGCCAAGCTCCGCGAGAGCCTGCTCCACTTCGGCCGCCGCTCCGTCATGAACATTGAAGGCCTCGGCGACGCCGTCGTCCAGCAGCTCCTCGATCACAAACTCGTCCGCGGCGTCGCCGATCTCTACAGCCTGAAAAAGGAAACGCTGGTCGAACTGGAGCGCTTCGGCGAGAAATCAGCCGACGCCTTGCTCGATGAAATCGAGCAATCCAAGAAAGCTGGCCTGGCGCGCCTTCTCATGGGCCTCGGCATCCGCTTTGTGGGCGAACGCACCGCCGAGCTGCTGGCCCAGGAGTTCGGCTCCATGGAAGCCCTGGAAAAGGCCACGCCCGAGGAACTGGAACGCGTGGAAGAAGTGGGCCCGCGCATCTCGCAGGCCATCATTGAATTCTTCGCCCAACCCGCCAACCTGGCTCTAGTCCAGAGCCTCAAAGACGCCGGCGTCGACATGACCGCCGAGAAGAAGCAGCGCACCGCGCAACTGGCCGGCCTCACCTTCGTCCTCACCGGCACGCTGCCCACCCTCACGCGCGACGAAGCCAAAGCAAGAATCGAAGCCGCCGGCGGCAAAACCTCCGGCTCGGTCAGCAAGAAGACCAGCTACGTAGTCGCCGGCGAAGATGCCGGCTCCAAACTCGACAAAGCCCACAGTCTCAAGGTTCCTGTCATAGACGAAGCCGGGCTACTGGAACTGCTGAAGGGAGGAGCTAGCGCGGAGTAGGCGTATTATGCACTTGACCTTCAAACAAGTCGGCTTCCGAACGCAAGGAGAAATTCGGGAATGGATTTCGTCGTCATCGATGTTGAAACCGCCAACCCAGATTTGGCAAGCATCTGCCAGGTCGGCGTTGCATCTTTCCGTGACGGCGCGTTGGTAGAGACATGGGCATCGCTCGTCAATCCAGAGGATTATTTCTCTCCTTTGAACGTCTCCATTCACCACATCGGTGAGAGCCACGTCGAAGGCGCTCCAACGTGGAGCGAGGTATTCCCAGAGGTCGCCTCTCGGTTACAGAAACGAATCACCGTATCCCATACACCATTCGACCGGGGCGCCCTGGCAGGCGCGTGCAGCCGTTACGGGCTCGCGGAATGCGAATGCAATTGGCTCGATTCTGCGCGAGTCGTCCGGATCGCGTGGCCTCAGTTCGCCAAGTCCGGGTACGGGCTATCGAATGTAGCGGCGCACTTTGGGATCGAGTATCAAGCCCATGATGCGCTTGATGACGCGCGATGCGCAGGCCTGCTGCTTCTTCGAGCTATCGCCGAAACAGGCCTGAGCCCTGAACAGTGGATTGCCCGCGCGAACCAACCAATTCATTATTCCAGCTACGAGCATCCGTTTAGAGAATGGCCAATCTCATGCAAAAGAGACGGCAACCCTGAAGGCGAACTCCTCGGCGAGGTTATCGTGTTCACCGGATCGCTGTCGGTTCCTCGCCAAGATGCCGCGGATCTTGCCGCGGAGGCCGGGTGCCGCGTGGAGGACGGCGTCACAAAACATACCACCATGCTTGTCGTTGGCGACCAGGATTTGCGGATCCTTGCTGATCACGAGAAGAGCACAAAGCACATAAAGGCAGAGCGGCTTATCGAAAAAGGCCAATCAATCCGCATCCTAAGAGAAAGCGATTTCATGCGAATTGTCTCTCCTGCCAATACGCATTGTGAAACTGCTCGCCGCTGAAGCGATCTACCTCACGACCCCGCCCGCCTCCGCGCCGCAATATCCGGCCGCCGATCCACGGCGCGCAGCTCCCGTTCCCGCTCCCGCTCCCAGGCCTCTGCCCGCCAGTTGCGCGAGGTAAAGCTGGGCGATTCCTCCGCCGGCGGCTGGCGTTCCTCGGGGGCAGCCCGCCCCTGCACGGCAACAAGCCCAGGACGCACCGCAGACCGCTCAAGCACAACCGCAACCTGCTGCTTGACCAGTTGCGCAGAGGGCTCAACATACGCCGCAGTCGAGGTCAGGCTGGCATCGGTCGCCTTCGCCTGCAACTCCACTTCGCTCTCGTCCGCAGCGCCCGGCTGCACCCGCGCCGCCAGGTCGCGCGCCATGAACTCGTCCACCAGCTTGTGCAGGCAGGTTTGCCCGCACAGGTGCTTGGTTCCGGGACGCAGCCGGTTCCGCGACTTCCACCCGCTCACCCGCAGCTCTCCTCCCAGATCGCACGCCACAAACCAGTGATTGGTCTGCTTCTTTTCCGTTCCGCAGATGTCGCACGATATCGCCTGCCGGATCACCGCATTGCCCCCTCTCCATTTCATCGCGGCAGGGGCAAGAAGGCGTGAGAGGAATGAGGGAAGAATCAAGGCATGGCCTGAATCCGAACACGAGGACTGATATCCGTCCTGAAATGGAACAAAAAGCCCAAGTGCACAAAATAAGTGCACTTGGACCATGGGCTGCTGAAGATCGAGGCTTGTCAGCTTCTCGCAAAATTACCGTTAGGGCATGTATAAGCGTCAGGGCACGACTTCACAGCCTGCGGAAAAAGTCCGATGAGACGTAGATGTGCGAAGGGGCACGAGTTTACTCGTGCCATAAGCTGTTTGAAATGAGAGAACGGGCTTTAGCCCGCGCACCATCTCCCTCGAATTCAACCCGAAACCATGCCTTTTTCCGCAGCCTGTTCAGTCGTGCCGCAAATAACCAATTTCGATCCCGGCTTTATAGCGGTTTCAGGATTGCCGTACCCAAAGGGAATACACTCAAGTCGACGCGACCCCAAGGAGCGGCGACCTCGCAGTAGTGCAGATAGGGTATACCTATCCTGAAACCGCTCTAGCCGCTGCGCAATTGCAAGCAAGTGAAAAAACAGGGGCTGAAGCCCAGCATCCTTCTTGCTCTTTCGGCACGACTGAAGTCGTGCCCTGACGCACTTTGCAGTCGCGATGAATCTTGCAAGCACCTCTGCTGAAGGAATCTACTGCCGCGGCGCGAAGTATCCCTTCTTGGCCCGCACCACGTAACGCCGGTCGTTGCAATAGAGATAGATTGACCGGAACGCTCCGTCGTACTTGAAATCGGCCGGCGTATACGTCAGCGCGTACTGGCTGCGCAGCTCCTCTTCGATCTCCTTGAAGCTGTTCGACATATCCTCCACCGAGGGCGGAAAGAAGACCTGCCCGCCAGTCGACTCCGCCATATCGCTCAGAACCTTGTCGCCCTTGCCGCGGCTCGGCGTCCAGTTGGTGCTGATGGCGTAGATGATCGTCTCAGCCCGCTCGCACTCCCTGATCACTTCGTCGGGGCGTACGCGGCTCTGGTTGTCGTCGCCGTCCGAGATCAGCACGATGGCCTTGCGCACCGGCTCCTGGCCGCGCGAAACATCCAGCATCTTGTCGCGGCAGGCCGTGTACACCGCGTCAAACAGCGCCGTGCCGCCGCCCGGCCGCAGACGCTCCACGCCAGACTCCAGCTTGTCCACGTCGTTGGTCCAGTCCGCCGTCACCGTGGGCGTAACGTCAAATCCCATCACGAAGGCGCGGTCGCTCTTCGCCTTCAGCACGTCCAGCAGAAACGCGGTCGCCGACTGCTGTTCAAACTGGAATCGCGAGCGAATCGAGGTGCTGGCGTCAATCACGATGCCGACGCGCATGGGCAGGTTGATCTGCTGGTGAAACGAGTTCACTTTCGACGGCGCCTTCTGGTCGTCAAGCAGCGCAAAGTCGTTCTGTTTCAGGTTGGGATTGTAGTGCCCATGCTTGTCGGTCACCGTGAAGATGAGGTTGACCTCGTTCACCTTGATGACGATCGTGGGCGCATGCACATCGGCTTGTTCGCCGCCCTCAGCCGCCGGCTGCGGCTCCGCTTGAGCTGGCGCGGGCTGGCTGGTGGGCGCGGGGGCCGCGGGCGTTGCCGGCTGCTGCGCAAAAGCCGAAGCCGCGGCAAATGTTGCCGCAAGAAAGAATGTGAAGAACTGTATTCCGAAGCGGCGGGTCGTTGCCGCTGGAGCTGGCTGCTGTCTGGTCATGGCTTCCTCATTTTATCAATCGCACCCGTATCTCGCACCAATCCGGACGCGCAAAACTCAAACGGCAGATTCATTCCCGCTCTCCAGCCTTCCCAGAAAGCTTTCCAGCTCCTCCGGCAGCGGCGCCTCAAGCTCCAGTTGCTTGCCCGTCCGCGGGTGCGTGAACTCGAGCCGCGCCGCGTGCAAAAAGTTCCGGCCCAGCTTGAGCCGCTCCGGTTCCGCCTTGCGCCGCGCGGCCTTGGACTGCGCCGCTTGCGAAGCCACCTGGTCCGTCAGTTGTCCCGAACCGCCGTACAACGTGTCTCCCACCACCGGGTGCCCAATCGACGCCATGTGCACGCGAATCTGGTGCGTCCGCCCGGTCTCGATGCGAACCCGGACGAGCGTGAACTTGCCAAAGCGGTTGCTGAGCCGCCGCACCACTTCAAAGTGAGAGACGGCCGTACGCGCATTTTCGGTAGGTTGCGTGGTCATGCGCGTGCGCCGCACCGGATCGCGCCCCACCCCCGCGTTGATGGTGCCACGGGCCCGCTCCACCGAACCCTGCACCAGCGCGATGTAAGTCTTCTTGATTTGGCGGTTTGAAAACATCTCGCCCAGCGCCGCGTGCGTGCGATCGTTCTTGGCCACCACGATCAACCCGCTTGTATCCTTGTCCAGCCGATGCACAATCCCCGGCCTCAACTCGCCGCCCGTTGAAGACAGCTTCTTGAACCGGAAGAGCAGAGCATTCACCAGGGTGCCCAGGCTGCGCGCGTCCTCGTTCTGCCCCGATCCCGCATGCACCATCATTCCCGCCGGCTTGTTCACCACCGCCAGATCGGCGTCCTCGAAGACCACGTCCAGCGGAATGTCCTCGGCGACAGCCTTCAGCGGCGCAGGATGCGGCTCGCCGGTCACAGTGATCCGCTCGCCGCCGCGCAGCTTCAGCGAGGCCTTCTCGCGCTCGCCGTTCACCAGCACGTCGCCCTGGTCCATGAGCATCTGCACCCGCGAGCGGCTCACGCCCTCCAGTTGCGACGCAACAAACTGGTCAAGCCGCTGCCCGGCGCCGTCCGCGGGCACTTCGATCACGCGCTGTTCAGCCATTTGCAGCCTCATCTTTACGTCTGTCCGTTGAAAGTCTGTGCCCCATCCATTCGCCATCCTTCTATCTGGATACGTCCTGTGCCCCATTCATCGCAGCTTCATCGCGATGAGTGGGATAGCCTCGCCTATCTATGGCTTTCTAGGATCTTCGCCGATGTTACCGACAGTCGGCTCCGCGGAAAGATGCGAAGTCGAACGGCCCGCTTCTCGCAAATCCTGGCTAAAGAGCGGTACACCATCACTTCTCTTGCGCTCCATCAGCACAAACGCCCCTGCCAGCACCAACGCAATCGCCGCAATCTGCGGCCCATCCAGCGCGCCGCCCAGCACCACGCCGCGCCCCTCAGAATCCCGACCCAACTCAGTGAGAAAGATCGTCACGCCAATCCCTATCACGCCCATTCCGGCCACATCGCCCTGGCGGCGCCGCCCCGGCAGCCACACCAGCAGAAAGACCGCCAGCGTCAGGTAAGCCAGCGCCGCATACGCCTGCACCGGGTGCAGCGGAATGCCCAGCGGCGTGCCGCTCCAGCGCCCGGCCAGCGGACTGGTATACGTGACCGCCCAGCGCACGCCTGTTTCTGTCCCATACCCCGAGCCGGCCATCAGCGCACCCACCTGCTCAAATGCCAGCCCCAGTGCCAATGGCGCAGCCAATGCATCTGCCGTCGAACCCAGCGACAGATGCCGTCGTCGCACGTAAATCGCCGCTGCTCCCAGCCCCGTCAACGTTCCCGCCGCAGCCAGCAACGGATGATGAATCATAGCCAGCGTAAGCATCCATGAGGGATGAAGGCGCAGATCGCTCCAGTTCATCGCGATCAGCAAAATCCGCTGACTTACCAAGGCCGCAAACAACCCCACAATGCACAGATTCCACACCTGGCCAGGATTCACGCCCGCCACGCGCGCCGTCCGCTGCGCCAGAAACAATCCTGCCACCACCCCCAGCGCCGCAAGCGCGCCGTAGGCAGGAATGAGAATCACGCCGATGTGGAGAAAGACCGGATGCACCTGAGTCAGGATACCTCTCAGGGCTTGGGGATGTATCCGCCTGAAAGCTATCTCGTAAACCGGCTTTGAAAGGGCATGGCTTTAGCCGTGCCGCGGAGATCCTTCAAAACCTGTGGGCTTTAGCCCCTGAGCGACGTTTTGATGCTCGATTGCTCTCGATGAATCGACCCCTCGGCCGCAGTCAACCCGGTACGCAAGACCGATACAACTCCGAAAGGTAGAATCCGACCCACTGGGCCGTGAATGATGTGCTGGTGAACCCGTCCTTAGACGGTGGAGCTCTCCGCGGTTCATTAGGCATTCCGGACTGGCGGACACGGCACACAGAACCGATTGTCGAGTCGAGCCCCTGTTCATGAATGTTGGTTCATCCAGCATTGACCACCCACCTGCTTTGCAGGCCGGTTTCTATTGCGGATAGTATGGGTCCTGGCCAGGAATTACAAGTCTTGTGCTAGACCGCCTGGATGTGCTAAGTTCCGTTCCCACCGCTTTTGGGAACCGCCCGGCCAAAACGGCAACGGCCTGAAGCCGGTCAACGCGCAACCCATTTCAGGCTCCTGGTGCATTGCAGGCCGGAAAGAAGTTCCCCTGCGGAAGCGCAATTCTACTCGCTCTGTTCGCGCTCTTCTTCGAGCACCTCATCCAGCAGCCCGCGCAGGTTCACGGCGCGCTCATGGCCAAGCTGCGCGTCCCTACCGGTCCCTCCTGTGCTGGGGGCGCCGGCCTGGGAGAGCTCATCGGCAAAATTAAGCGCGGCCAGCACCGCAACGCGCAGCGAGTCCACCGTGCGGCCCTGAGCGGCTACAGCTCGCATCTTTGCGTCCACCCGCTCAGCCAGTTGGCGCACATGTTCTACATCCTGGCCGGAAAGATGGTAGGTCTGGTCGTAGATCTCAACCGTCACATAGCCGGTTGCATTTCCACGCTTTTCCTCAGACATGCGTCACCTTACAATTCAATTGAATTGAGCTGCTCCAGCAGCCGCTCCACGCGCTTGCGCATCTGATCGCGCTCGGCGCGCAGTGCGTTCACTTCCTTTTGCAAATGCTCCACCAGCGGCGCCTGCTCACGGACTCTCACCTCAGCCTGCGAAGCGCGCTCCTCGGCGGCCGCATGGGCCACACGGCCCCGCTTCACCAGGTTCACCGCACGCACAATCCGCTCTTCCAGCGCCGAAAAATCGTCCGGGCTCAATGCCAGATTTCCCGGCTGCAGAGACGCATCGGGCTGCTGCGGCTCCGCGTCCTGCCCGCCTTGGTGCTCCTCTTTCACGCCGTCCGATTCCCAAGTAAACTGCGACATCCACGTTCCTCCGCACAATGCATTTTGCGCCTTATCCGAGCAAGTATAGCGCCAATTTCAACTTGTTTCCGCCTTAGCTCCGCAGCCGTGCGCCCGCTTTGCCAACAGATTCCACCACCCGCGCCTGGAAGCTCTGCAACTCTTCCTCGCGCAGCGTGCGATCGACCGCCTGAAACGTTGCGCCCAGCAGCAGGGAATACTCGCGCGCACCCAGCCGCGCATCGCGAAACACCTCGCGCACCCGCCATTCCACCAGCTCCGGAATCTGCAGGCCGGCCAGCGCCTGGTCAATCTTCTCCCAGCCAACGCTCTCATCCAGGATCAATGAGAAATCGCGCCGCACCGGCTGGAAGCGCGAAATCTCCCGCGCAACCGGCTTGCGCAATGCCAGCTTGTACAGCCGCTCCAGGTACAGTTCGCCCACCAGCACCGATTCTTTTAACTTGCGCGCCGCGGCCTCGCGCGGATGCAATTGCCCGAACCAGCCAACCGTTTCGCCGTCCACGGCCACGCGTGCCGCGCGGTAGGGATGCAGCCACTCCGGCGTCAGCCCGGCCTCCGCCGGAAAACGATCGAAGTAAACCGTGCGGGCCTGGAACCGCGCCAGCACCTGCTCCACAGCGCCCTTCACGTCATGAAAATCGACGGCCCGCGCCGGATGCAGCGGCCCCAGTTCCGGCAAGCTGCCCACCGCGCCAAAGGCCACGGCCGGCCGCTCTTCAACCTTGTCCGTTGTCCCGCTGAAGACCGTGCCCAGCTCGAACAACCGCACGTCGTTTACGTCGCGATGCAGGTTTCCGGCAATCATTGTGAGCATCCCCGGAACCAGCGACGGCCGCAGCACGCCGGCCTCTTCGCTCAGTGGATTACCCAGCGGCACAACCAGCCCCGGCTGCGGCGCCGTCAGCGCTGCCTCCGCCGCGGAGCAGAACGTGCCGGCTATCGCCTCGTTGAAACCGGCCGCCAGCAGCGTTCTCCGCACCTCGGATTCCTTTTCAGCCCAGGGCAGCGCGCGCACGCCCTCGCCAAACGCCGGCAGCGTATTCTTGAAGCCGTTGTAGCCGTAGACCCGCGCAACCTCTTCAATCAGATCGATCTCGCGCTCCAGATCAAGCCGCCAACTGGGCAGCGTCACCCGCCAGGCGGGGCCGCTCCCGTGCTGACTCGCTGACTCGCTGACCTGCTGATCCGCTAGCCCGCATCCCAACGCAGTCAGGACGCCCGCAACCGTTGCCGCACCGATTCCCTCCGCGTCCACAGTAGTTCCAAGAATCCGCCGCACTTCCCCGAGCGCCAGCGAAACCGGCTTGCGATTGGCGGTTCTTGCTTCAAATTCCGCAACCCGCACATCCACCAGCTCGCCTTCAATCCATCCTCCGTTCGCCAGCAGAATGCTGCTCACCAGCGCCGAAGCCAACGGCGCCGCATTGAAATCCGCACCGCGCTCAAAGCGATGGCTCGCATCCGTATGCAGTCCATGCCGCCGAGCCGTCCGGCGCACCGCCATCGGCTCAAACCAGGCCGCCTCCACCAGCACGTTGGTCGTCTGCGGCGTAATCATCGTGTCCCAGCCGCCCATCGCACCGGCCAGTCCCAAAGGCTTCACATGATCCGCCACAACCAGGTCTTCCGCGTCCAGTACGCGCTCCACGCCGTCCAGCGTCTTCAGCCGCTCGCCTTTGCGGGCGCGCCGTACCACGATGCCGCCCTCAATCTTGTCCAGATCGAACGCGTGGGTGGGCTGCCCCATCGCCAGCCAGGCAAAGTTGGTGGCGTCTACGGCGTTCGAGATCTTTTTCTGTTCGAGCAGCGCGAAGTAAGTGGACACTTCAGCACCCTTGAACCAGTCGCGCGATTCGCCGACGGTGATGCCGCGCAGCACCCGCGCCGTGAACCGCCCGCACTCATTCTCGGCCTCAATTTCGACAGGAAAGTCCGCGGCAGCCAGCCTTGCTTCAGGCAACCCAAACGCGAGCGGAGGCAGCGCCAGCCCATAGATCGCCGCCGCCTCCCGCGCCACGCCGTAATGGTTCATCGCATCCACGCGATTGGTGGTAATGTCCATCTCGTAGAGCGATCCATTGCCGTCGCCAAGCGAATAAATTCCCTCGACAGCAATCCCCCGAAGCGTCAGATCTTCCGCAAGTTGCGCATCGTCCACCGGCAGCTCAGGCAAATACGCGCGAAGCCATTTTGTCAGTATCTTCATTTCGTGTTTTCTCTCTCAGCGAGCCGGATCCAGCACTCCTATCAGCCCATTGATCAACTTCCCAACTTCCGATGAAAGGTCAAGCAGCGCCTCGGCGACGCTGGGTTGAAAGAAGGCAAGACTCTTGGCCAGCTCAATTTGGGTTTCTAACTCATTCAGCGCGGCCCGGCCTGAGCCGAGCCCTTTTCGCATCTCCACATCGTTGAGCCTTCCGTGCGCCTCTGCAATGTGGCTTGCCACGCCTACCGCCGATCTGCGAATTTGCATGCGCAATCCAAATGTCTCAGAGTTAGGGAAGTTTTCGGTATGCTCGTAAGCCAATCTGGCTAGCTCCATAGCTTTCTGCCATGCGATCAAATCACGATAATGTCTCGTTCTGCTCAATTTTGCTGACTCGCTGACTTGCTGGCGCGAAGCGCGCTGGCTTGCTAAACAAATTGACCGATTTTGCCGACTCGCTGACTTGCTGGCGCGAAGCGCGCTGGCTTGCTAAACAAATTGACCGATTTTGCCGACTCGCTGACTTG
>Ga0302268_1001247_pt1 | contig 14378 bp, 13 predicted proteins | sample III_Bog_E2_1_FD_194554 | JGI IMG/M metagenome (GOLD analysis project Ga0302268, IMG submission 194554) | Peat permafrost microbial communities from Stordalen Mire near Abisko, Sweden - III_Bog_E2_1 | ecosystem: Environmental > Terrestrial > Soil > Wetlands > Peat | place: Sweden: Abisko...
CCCCCCAAGAAGCCCCCTGTATGATAAGTAGGGCGATGATCAGAGATAGTGGGATGATTTTCATCTATTTTTACAAATAATAATAAACCATAGCCATTGAAATAAAATGAAGTTATGATAATTATGGAATATTTACAAATTGAATTCAAATAATATGACTTCTATCATAAGTATTTGATTCATACTTGCTTAATTACTTAAAAGAGGCATAAGCAATTATTGTTTTGTCTATAAAAATCAACTCCAAATTCACTCAATAAAAGCTTACAAAAAACACACTGTCAATTTCAATTGAACAACAATTTATAGGGAATATCTTAGAAATATTGCATTTAATACAGTCTTTGCTACTTGAAAGCCAATCTACAAAAAGGCCAAATAAAATAGGATAGTAAGTAGCCCGTCTAGCTCAGTTGGTAGAGCGTTAGGCTCTTAACTTAATGGTCGTGGGTTCAAGCCCCACGGTGGGCGTTTTTTATATGCATCAGGAGTAATCAATTTTATTTATCAGGTCAGATTCCGCAATAGTCAACTACCTTCTTAGCTATTTATGCAGCAATTAAACGATTCTCTACTGAATCTTACGAATTGTTCCAGAAATTTTGAGCATGCGTATTCCCTTTACCATAAAGATACAGGCCTGCAAGTCGGTACAGTGTTCTCGAGGCACGCGAATGAGTGCTTTACCCAGATTCATATACTTAATTTGAAGGGAAAAAGCTATTTTGGCAAGGAATAGTTCACCCATCATTTCTTCTGCTGCTTGCTTGATCAACTTAAACAAATTTTTTTAGTTGAGGGGCTCGGTAGTGAGGACATCATCGTAGCTGATTAGTATATATCTGTTTTTGAAGCGGACCATAGTGTCGGATTACTTTGATGGTATATTATTAATATGTAACAACAAATCAAGTCCAAGATATGCCAATAATCTGAATCATGAGATAAAAAAAAGCAACAATGATAATTCACTATTTATTAAACATTAATTATGATGCGATTAAATTTTGTTGCCAGATATTGGCTCAATCGCACTGCAAGGCAAGCAACTTTCTGGAAACCCAAACACTATGAGGCCATTCCTCATTACGTCAAGCCACACTTCATCGATATCCATGACACGTACACACCACGCTCGCTCGAGGAAGTCAAGGCTGAATTGGGCAGTCAAGACTACGAAGTCGATATTCAACAAATAATATATAAGCCAACAGATATCAGGCAGGTTATGAAGGGGCGTAGAGCTATTTTACTAGCCAATATGGATCAATTTAAATTGACAGAACTTCAACTGGCGAGATTTAAAATATTGGTGGGATGCCGCTACAATGAATAGACCAAATAGTTAAAACTAACTTGCGAGATGTTTGATAGCTTCGATCAAAACACGACAAAGATTCACGAGATGTTCTATGACATTATAATGTAGACCAAACGTGCGCCGTGATCTATTACTCCTATTAATGGATCATCTAAATGTCATTAACCCCATGAATTTAATTCCATTAATATGCGATAATTGTTATTTATAGGCAAGAGTGGATGGAAGCGTTTATAAGTTTTGTTAAACAGCGCCACATTCTTGAGGATTTCAAGGGCACTTTCGATACTTCTTCTAAATTCAAGTACCCTGAACCATCAGAACAACAGAAAAGGAAATTTTTTGAGGACGAGTTCAATCAAATCATCACAAAGTTTTATGCCTACATGAAAGAAATAGGATCATTCAACGCCAATCCTAACAAGGAGTATTATGAAGGAAACAAGGAAATTGATCAGAGTGTCATTATCGTCTAATTTGATACATGGCTGGAACTCGAGGAAAATGTATTCACCTATGTCGAAAAACCAAAAGTCAACGCTTCTCAACCCATGTATTCTTATTCAGCTACCAACCCCATCAACCAAAGCATCAATAACAAGTATAGTAATGCTCAGGTTGTAAGACCTGCGGAAAATAAGCCTTTTCTTGTTTAAAAACAACTACAATCTCCAGCCATAAAATCAATACCCATGGGACCCAGTAATTCTCACATTCTGATGTATCAGCCCCCACCTGCTTCGTATCATCCTTCGACTCCACACCAGCCATCGACTCCCCACCAACCCTCGACTCCTCATCAGCAGCATAAAGAGCCACAATTCTATCATGCTCCTCCTCAACAGTAACGGGTGTAATAAAAATAAAAGCCATATCGGTTGCGATTCATCTAAAAGCTGTCATAATTGCTGGATTGCCCGTAGCGATATACCATAACAAAAAGCTAGTTGTCCAGCCTAACTGCAGGCCGGAAGTGAAAGAAGATCATCATTTTATATATTGCATGATGGGATAAAGTGGCCTTCCATTTATTTTATATTTAATATAACTTATTGAACATGTTAGGACACAATGAAACGCAGCTCGACTCTTATAATAAGAACATACCCAAGGCACATGGTAAATTTGCAACTATTTAGGAACTCTTATCGCAAATTGGTATGAGGAAAGAGTTCATAGAGATAATCGAGGAGAAGCAAGAGCATTGGCCAAAAGTCATCAGCCCAAAAAACATCAAGATTTGCTTCTCACTGACACTATGCCTTTACCTCGCCCTGAGGACGACACAAAATATCGAATAATCGGCGATACAGCATACTCTATTCCCCGTCCTTAAAACTATCAGTATATCTTCGATAACTAAGTTATGGTAAAGGCACGAGCAAGGCTGATAATCTCCCTAAAACAGGTAAAAAGTATCAACTAGTCGAACAGCTCGTAATTAGTACACGATTCAGTATCTAAAATAAGTGCAGCAAAGCATAGATGAGCAATAAAAAAAACGTCAGGAGTAGGCCAGAAAGGGACATTTTTAGACAACTAATAAGACTACCTTTACAGAAAAACCCCTTGATCAGAATCGAATCGGCAGACTCATTATGTATGATCAGAATGGAGCAGTTGTACCTCCCGAAAATGTTGATGAAGATCTCAAGGAGTCACTTGGCTTTAAGGACAGAGGACAGATTAGTAGCGACGAGGAACTAAAAAAACTCATTGACAATAGTGTCGGATATGAGAGGCAGGAGCCTGTGACTTTTTGGCGATAAAAAATGGATTAGAAGACTTTTTACATGTCAAAATAGGGAGGTCAGCCGTTTGGTAAAAATAACGAATTCTTGAAAACTTTCCAGCACTACAAACATTACAAAGATTGATTTAGATATAGCTAGCTTGAATTTGCTGTATGTATCTTGAAAATTTAAAAGATAGATTGTAGCATAGCCAAAAGCTATGGCAGATGAAGTAGCAATATTGTTGCTTCACAAAAATTAATGCTCTATCTGCATTTGGTGCCTTCCAATCAAATCTCATATTCTCCAAAGATATTTCATTTTTATAGAGTTCATATTGATTTAAATGTAGGATAAGGAACATGATAGCGATGGGGAAGAGTATAAGTTACCTCCACTATAATTTTAGCGTAGAGCAATTACTCCTCCCAAGTCTATCAAGGAATCAATCGTTTCGATCAGTGATAATTTCAAAGAAGATGTCATCGCTGTCGATTAATCATCTCTAGAATGTCTTGAGTTTCTCAGTGATGGGACATATTTGGCAGTTGGATGCAGCAATGGTGTTACTAAAATATTGTCAACTGTACAGGGTAGCATTTGCTTAATTCAGGAAACACTCAGTTTATTCTCAAAAGCAATGACCACTCACCAGTGACTGGTATAGCTAGCAATCTCTCTAAAACACAGATGAAACATGCTCTCATGCTGACTCATTCTGATGGTTCGCTTTAGTATTGGCATGCTACATCGAGGCAGCTACTTTTCTCTAAAAAGGTAGAGATTTATTGAAGTAGTATGATGATATGCTCCAGACGTGTGCTATCAATTCCCAAGGAACACACTATGCTTTTGCTGGAGGGGAGGGAAAAATTAAATTTGGAAATATTGACAAAGGAGATCCAACCTAAGTTGAGGAGGGTCACCTTGGAAAACATTAGAATCGTGTATTCTGCTTAAAATGGAATCCAGAGGATAGCAACATTTTACTCAGCGGAGGCTGGGACAGGGCAGTTCATTTCTGGGATATTCGTATTAAAACGTCAGTTCATAAACTTTTTGGCTGCTATATGGGTGGAGAAGCCATCGATTTCAAGGGTAAATAGATCCTTCTAGGCAGTAACACACCTGAAGGTATATTAAGGGTATACGACTGCGCAGCTGATAAAATGAGAAGTGTGAGATGGGACATCAGCGAGGAGAAACAGTCTCACTACACAACGGGAGTGCTTAGTTGCTTTTTTGGGTAACTTATCATCAACTCAGTAAAGGAGATACTATTATTGCCTGTACCCCCAAGAACGAAGTGAGACTGTTTTCTGGCTAAAACTGCGTTAGTGAATATAAAAACCGTGAATAAGATTTGCGACTTTACTGCATGCAAAAAGACGATTCTTAGAAGCGGGTGGTGACAGGCTGGAGCGATGGCGGGCTGAGATGGCTGTCATATTGATTAATCACGAACACTCTTTTCTGATTGTAATAATATGGCTCTTGCTATAGAATACCCTAATAATATAAATTTGATGGGTAACACGAGTTTATAGCAACAGATAGGCACTCCAATCGAAAATAACCTGATTGCCCTTGTAATTACGAATCAGACAGAGAAGGTAATCAGGAAGATCGAAGAAGATAGAGCAACAGCTGACTATTTTCTACATTAAACTATTAATTTCAGAGGAGATACGTTGCTACATTATGCCTGCGCTAAAAATAATCAACGCTTGGTTTAGTATATCCTCAAGAAAAGTTTAAAACTGGCAAGGATTAGAAATAACGATAGCAAACTAGCTGCCGATCTCACTGATAATTAATACATAAAATCTTTGTGTTCAGGCTCTACCTCCAGAATTGGTAACGATTCGGCTTGATTTATGATATTCTCTACTTTATAAATGCAAGGCTATCATCAGCAAATAACAAAATTGTTACTAAGTCAGATAAGAATATAATGAGCAGTTGCCTAGGCTAAAATATAGTAACGATCATAGTTCGTCTCTAAAGCATGAGCTTAAATCCTCCTCCAATTACCTATCTGGAAAAGAGATAAAGCGCTGGTCTGTCTCTGTAAAAGCGGTGTTAGTTGACTTCCTCAGTTATTTTAAATAGTCGTGCTCTGCGCTTGGCTCTTCCTTTATGGCAAATATATGCTCGAAGTTTGCATTCGCGAATGACTTCAGATCTTTTGCAATACTCATCAATGATCTGTTGACTGAACTGATAAGGTCATTGGAGACGTCCAAATTGTCAAAAGATTTGTGCACGACTTTAAAAATTTAATAAATGGCTGAGGTCATCTTTGACAGCTCCGATTTGCTCAGGAAGAGATCAGATTAGAGCTGAATCATTTCTACTAATAGCTTTTATTCATACTCATTCCTTTAATAATTGGGACTGATATAATAACTTTCCTGGGGTTGAAACTGACTCACTTTTTACATTTCTTCAAACTATTTTGCAAGCCTAAGGGCTTCTCCTTATAAATCATTGCACTTCAATTCAATAACTGCATACTAACTTCTCAATTATTTGATTTCCTCTTTCAGATTAAATATTTATTCTTTCTGTAAAGAAATGGTATCCATTTGACTGAGGATAATTTGTTTCATTGATTCCGAGCATTTCCTCCATGTTTAAGGTTAGCTCTATTGATGATTAATTTATTGATAGTATGAGGAGAAAGAGCTTAAAACATAATCTTATTGACATTGATTTGCCTTCATTGTGGATATAATTTTACTAATATTCTAAAAGGATGACAATCCTTTGGTATTTTAACTTTGTATGTCCATTAATCCTAAACTATCTGTATGTTTATTGTCCTCATACTTTAGTAATTAATTTTATATTTTATATTCTTCCATAAGATGATCTATACAATTTTACTTCCATTGTATCACTATATTTTGGTATATTTGTTTGGAGTTTTACTTTCCCTTTAAATATTCAGTAAGCTCAATAAGAATTTGTTATAACTATTTCCTCAATATTTTTTTCAAATCATTCTTAGATAACTTTGATAATGTCTCAACTAAAGAGTTATTTATCGATTTTTGCTTCCTGTTCTGTTAAACAAAAAGCCGATACCATTAAATATGGTGCTGTAATACTTGGCATAGACTTTAGCGAATCTATCCGGCTCCAATTTTCATTAATTCACTGCAAGGAATGATGGTCTTAACTTAAAATGAAAATATTTGATGGCAAGGTATTTATTTAAACTTTAAACTAGCTTCTTCCAAAAAAATAATAATAGCCTCAGCCTCGTCTAAACTTCGAATGGAGCCACTTTGTAACATGAATTATGGTTGTTTCAAGAAGTCAGGGTTATCGAACCAATCTGAAAGGTGATTTTAAGTGTTGAGTGAGTTATAAATAACGCAATTTCTGTGATCCATCAGCATATAGTAGATGTAATAGGACTTCAGTATAATAATTATAATAGTAAATAATCAAAAGGCAAGATCAATAGTAAAAGCTTTTTTATAATTTCATAATCTAATTTATTTAATATTCGAACTCATTTGGGCAATCATGATAATCTTAAACTTATAATACAAATACTATGGAAGAACTTAAAATGACCAAACTCTGCAGTACCAAAGAAACGCACTCGGGCGATCCAGTCGCCATGCACTTACAGTGCCAAGAACAACTATTAAAACTTAATTAATAACTTGCACGAAGCATCGCAGAACAAAGAAATAGTCAGCTGTAAAAATCAATACCTTCCATAACGGTTCTATCCAATTAAATAAGTCAAATTAAAGAAAATTTAAGTTATTAAGTAACCTTATAGGAAAGTAAGCAATAGAGATAAGCGATGCTGACCGAAAAGGAAAGAATTCTTAAAACCATTAAATAACATTCTAAAAAAATAGAGCACCTCAAGAAAAAATTATCTCAACTAAACATCACCTTCGATTAGATGGTCAGGGAGTTTGAGCAACATCAAGAACAAATGGATAATACAGTTTAAATCAGCAATAAATCAAATGTAAATGAGAGTCAACTTATTATCAAAAGGTAGGATTTGACGCAGCAGCAAACAAGTCCCCAATCAAAGGAAACTGTGCTGCCATCTATCTTTGCAAATTCATGCAGGAAAGTGAAAAAGTCATCGGGGAATATTAACAAGGATATTGAAAATGAGAGCAAATGGGGTAGAATCGATAAATTATTTATAAAGATTGATAATTACCCCACTGATAGTTTATCTAGGGTCTTAGTAGCTTTGGCAAAACAATAAAACGGGGCCATCAAAAGTGTTTTTAAGAACTACAAGACAAATGAAAAGATGGCTTAATTCATGAAAAAACCATAAGTGAAGAGAGAACTAGCCATGTTGCTTAAAATACTGGACAATTGATCCTGTTTACTAACTTTTAATGACTGCAAATTATAAAATATGGTTTTGATGATCATTTCTTGACTTTTCGAAGAAGCAAAGCTCTCTTTTTTAGTTACACAGTAAACTATTATATACTTAAGGGTGGTAATCCTTGCTCGAATCTCTACATTTGTATTTACTTTTTGATCTTGACACCCTCTTATTTGGTAAGTTTCACACTCTATAATTGTTTGAGTTCATCTTCTTTGCTGGCAGCAGGCGAGAAACTAACGATTGGTTATTTCTGTTTTTTACTTATTTTTGATCTTTTTTTTGTTGATTTCAAAGATTTATTCGCTTATTTTTGTTTTTCCTATTCCTCATGCATTTTTTGCTATTGTATTGCCAATCTCTGCTTCATCTATTCGTCCATAAATTGAGGTTTTATGATATACCCTTTGGCTTTATCGATGAGGCAAACATCTTCAATCAATGATTTAATGCGGTTTTAGGGAACATTAAATCCAACTTTCTTCAAAACCAATCTTATCTCTTTGACCTTCTTTTTGCAATTTTACAGATCAGAGAAGAAATGAATGAGCTCAGCTTTTACTCTATCAACATTTTATTTGGTGAGATCAACGACTCCATCTGAGTCACTATCATTGCCATCATAAGATCGGTTATCGCTATCAATATCTAGGATGTCCATACCAATATCTTCATCAGAGGGATAGGCTAAATCTCCATCAACTGTTTATAAGACTTTGATTTTCATTTATTCTTTCTTAAATCCTTTTACATGAGTAATTAATATGATTTGAATTGGCTATTTCAGCTCGGATGTTAATTTATCCACTTGGTCATCATTAATCTAGAGGATGTGCAACGTTGAGTTCGGCTGATTATAGTCATCTATTTAGACCACAAATTATGTGGAGATTTTAGCATTAGTAAATTGAAGATAGGGCACTTCAATAGTCGTTTGCTCTTATTAATACTAATCGATGATTAATTCACATGTGTAGCCTTAAAGACTAGCTGGAAAGGCCTGTTTGCCAATAGACCATAAAAGATTTTGTCGGGTGAGGTCTGAAAATTTTTGATTGTACCTCTACATATACTAATTTATAAATATTGGAGTGCAATTAAATTAGTTAACACTTATAAAATTAGGAAGAAAATAAAAAATAAATCATTTTAATGATAATAATTCTAAAATATATAAAAATACAAAAATTCAGTTTATATTTATTCGTTGAAACAATACCTAAAATAAAGTCAATCTTTGATACTATCACTTAACGAATTCATTCTCCGAGTCTCATTTCGACTGATTCTTAATAAAAAACTATCACTTTCAGCACAACAGCACGACAATCTGCTTTTCTACTGAATTGTAATTAATTTGGATTCGTATTGTAGACTCAGTCCTGCTATTGGATTGAACTATATCTCATTCTATACTTTTATTAGTGTTCCAAATTTTGAGCCTTTATCTCTAATGAACAAAGTTCGATTTTTATATGTGAGCACGGAGTGAGTTCTGCTTATGCTGATTTCCTTCATTACAACAGTTGAATTACTATTCCTCCCGATAGAAATTTCCTCTTGTCCGAGTCCAATTAAAAAAATAGAATATTTTTTATTATTCTCCTCCTCTTCCTCTTCGATGCTCTCAAAAATTGCATAAGGCGGATTGGGCGCATTATCAAGATCAAGTAGCAAATATTTTCGTCCTTAGTAATAAAATTCAGGATGGTAGCACATCTGACATATCTAGCATTTGGTTTGTTGGTATGAATAGAAGAGAGTATTGTTATGCTATCGCTTGACCACATGATTTGAAATCCAATCCCTGAGACAAATAAAATGCGTATACTTGACTGTGCCTGAACATTTGCACAGGCACACTAACGGATTATCTTTTTAGTTTGTATTGTCAAAACATATTCGGCATTGATTTTCATTACTGGAATTGCTTAAACCAGAAATACTCTTTGCTTCAGCCTGATCATAAAATCGAGTATTGGACCTGAAATCTTTTTAAGTTTTTTCTTTTTATTATTCGATGATCTCTTTCAAATGAAGTTTTATTTTACCTAGTTTAACAACGGTCCCTATTTCAAGAGGATACACTTCTCCTGCTTTTAATACTCTCCAGAGTGTCTTTTAATTACCCAAGGTTTGCATTTCAATTTATTGTGCAGAAATCATCACTTTATAAAGAGGAGTATGGCCATGACACTTTGATTCATATAATAGATCATCACCGTCACGTGCAATAATGGACTGCGAAGTTAGGAGTTCGAAGGCTGTTTTATGATTTTAGGTGGAGTTAAAATCATAGAGTTACTGCGATTGAGTCTATCCGACTTCGATAGTGATATATATTTCGCGAGAAGAGTCCTGCCCCATTCTATATATTAAAATAGTTTTCAAATACTAACTAACTCTATTTTATGTTAATGGTCAAATCAGTAATATCTTCTATAGGTATGGCACTTACTCTTGTAAAGTTGGGTCATACACTATCAAATATCCAATCAATTGGAAGCCTAAAGATTTATATCTTAATCGTAGTCATCCGCGTTGAGAAAATCGTTGATGGACATGAAACTGTCATTCTCTTCATTTTTAGGCTAGGGGTTGTCTATATCGTTATGCTCATTTTAATTTTCTCGCATGTCTTAATTTTAATGATGATAGGGTTGTTGCTATGCCGGAGGTACTGCATGTTCCCTATTGTCCTGTTTGTTGGTATTGTAAATTTATAATAGCAGAGCTTTTATCCTGCTCAACTCATCCTTTTGTTGATTATTACGACTACCTTCAGTAGGAATGGTTTATGGCTGGTCTCTTTTTCTATCCATACTCGGCTCATGCTAACTATTGGCGATGCTGAGCATTGGTTCTCCTTCTGAGCCATTGAGTGATTTAGTATTGCTTTGATTGAGCAAAAGTAGTAAAAACTATTCGAGTTTCCTTTCTTTTTCCCTTGATTCTTCTTCCATCTTTTTGATTAAATTTTGATTTTCCTCCATTAATTTCTGGTTTTGCACCATAAAATGCTTGCACATGTCCTCCAAGTTTTTTTGTTTCATCTTTATTTCAGCGATATCACGTGGAGTCACTTAATTCCGACTACCACTTACCTTATATGTTGCAATTAAATCATCCTTCTCCTCCCGAGCCTTTCGGGATATATTTTTTAATAAATGCCTGGCTCCTTCTTTGAAATTTTAATGCATATACACGTTTTCACCATCGGGATGGCGAATTTTTCTGAACCCGTACATATTAAGCTGGCGAATAAATGACGAAAAGTTGCGATGCTTGAAGTAAATGGGCAAAACCTCCTCCGTGAACTTGGAGATATTCTTGATATTGAAGCAATCGGCTGTTGAAGTCCAACTGATCGTATTTGAGATGGATTCATTCTGCTTTTCATGAAATTTACCTCTAGCATTTCCACGAGTTTGGAAATGAAGATGGGGATTTGGGCGCTTTTTCCTTTCTTACTACGACTTCGATTCATTTTATTATTATATCACAATAGCTTTTGGGTAGAATGGGAGAATCATTTTAAATTTGACTGATTTAGATAATTTTATTAATCAAAAAATTTCATATATTTTAACATTCAGAATTAAGTATAAAATTATGATCAATCTTATGCCAAAAAGAATCAATAGAATGTAACTATTATTTTTTACCCTCATTTACATAGATAGTATATGGCGATAGTTCCTTTAAATCTTGAGCATGCTTTGGAAATAGTTTTACTTCATTAAAATCTAATTGATTATTTAATTGATAAAATATTTAATATTTAATCAATGGCTCAAGGCAAAAGCAAGAAGAACTACGGAAAGAAGGGACAGAAGAAGAAAGTTGTCGACTCACTCTCCAGAAAAGAGTGGTTTGAACTCAAAGCACCCGCACCATTCCAGTCTGAATCTTTTGGCTTCACTTGTGCCAACAGGACTCAGGGATTAAGTAAAACTTATTCTTATATCAGAGAAAGTCGAAGACAGCATCAAGGGCAGAGTCGTTTCTTCCATGCAAGCTGATCTTGCCCCCAACCAAGATAGCTTCCACTGGAGAAAGATCAAACTTATTGTGGATCAAACTGAAGGTCGACAGGCCCTTACCAGTTTTTATGGAGTAGACATCACCCGCGATGAGTTGTGCTCCCTGATTAAGAAGAGAAAAACTCTCATTGAAGCAGTTCAAGACGTTAAATCTTCGGATGGATATGTTCTGCGAGTCTTCGTGATTGCTTTTACTCGTGAGTCTACAAATCAAAAAAGAAAGACCAACTATGCTCTTACTTCTCAGCAAAAGATAATTCGCAAAAGAATAAACGACATCATTGCTAAAGAAGTATCCAAGGCCACAGCAACTCAAATTTTGAACTTATTTACCAGCGAGGTGATTGAAAAGAAGATTACTAAGGAAGTGTCACCCATCTATCCAGTTAAGAACGTCAAGGTTAGAAAGATCAAAGTTATTCAAAGACCTAACATTGACTATCACAAACTTAATGAGATGCACGATCCTGAGAAAAGAATATTGACCAAAGCTACTGCTAAGGTGCAAGGAAAGAGGGGAAAGCCCACTCGAGAGCAGAATGTGGAGGCTGAAAATTTGGTCAACAAGGCCTGAATTTGATTGTAGCATCAACTTTAACGATCATTTTAATGTTTAAATATTTTCAAAATGATCATGAAAAAACAATAAGATTGTTATTATTTATCCCAATTACGGATTATATCAATGATAGAAATATCGATATACTTTCAGAACTTTATTTTCTGAAATTTGGTGGTTAATTAAATTTATTACAAATAATATTTCTCTAAAACTGATGAAAATTATATTTTATTCAATAGATTTAATAACAACTATAGGTTTTATTGATGAAAGCGCAACTCCAAATTAAAAAGAAAAGAGGAAATAAAGAAAGTAACTGGAATACTGGGTAATCACAGACAGGGGGACAAAGAGAAAAATGGTATTAATAATCAGGATCAAAGAAGCTTCCTGTTGGAAGCGGTCAACTCATCACAACTCGGCCAAGCAAAGATAGAAGCTCTGCCTGGGGAAATCATGTTAGTGGCAAAGAATGGACAAAAACACAAATGTCCCAGCAATCCTTTTCGTTAGTTGAGGATGAACTGGCTGTTTTGACTAAATTCATAGAAAATCAAATCATCTTAATGGAGCCAAGTCCAGTCAAACAGAAACTTGACGAACTTAGAAAGAAGGGGCAAAAATTTGTTGATGATCGTTTTCCAGCTAACAACGCTTCTCTATGCGGCGAATGGGCAGACGTAAAAGGCTGGAAATGGATTTAATGGGCAAATATATCAGATAAATTACCAAATTCAAGTATCTTTACAGGCAAAATATAACCACAGGACATCAAACAAGGCATTTTGGGAGATTGCTATTTTTTGGCAGGGTTAGCGGCATTGTCTGAGCGTCCTGACCGTATATTTAATTTATTCCTTACTCAGTAAAGGAATGACCTTTGCTACTATTCTGTTAAAATGCTCTATAAAGGCAAATGGATGGTCATCGATATGGATGAAAAAATACCATGGCTGTATACTAAACCTGCTTTTTCTAATGCAGTTGACAATTAACTGTGGGTTATTTTATTAGAAAAGGCTTGGGCTAAACTGTATAGTAGTTATAAGCGTATTGATGCTGGATACCCCGAAGAGCCTCTGCATGATTTGACTGGAGCTCCAATCAAAGAAATTTTAATAAAAAAAGGTAACTGCGACAAAAGATAGGAATGGGATTATTTACTTTAGGCATCAAGACTTTAATATTCGATGGTTTGTTCATCCAATCCAGGATCAGATTCTGATAAAAGTCAGTCAGGTGTAGTCCAAGGCCATGCCTATACTCTTCTCAAAGTTGATACTCTCAATTTAAATGGTGTGTAGCATAAGTTAGTCCAACTTCGTAATCCTTGGGGGGAGATATAATTTAAAGGACAATGGTCAGATCGCGACAAAAGCTGGGATTACATCTCACGAGATGAAAAGGCAAGAATAGGTTATTCTGATAAAGAGGATGGTATTTTCTTCATGCCTTTTGATGATTTTTGGAGATAGTTTAGAACAATCACTATTGCTTAGATCAATGATGATGCCTCCTATGTCTACAAATCATCCAAAGACTATAAAAAGGAAGGGTGCTATTTCAAAGTTTAGATTAAAAAGGAAGGAATGTATTCACTTCAAATTGATAAGACTCCTTAACGATCTTTTGAAGATAGACTTCAAGATCATTATCAATATCCCAAGGCAACAGTGGAATTGGGTCTTGCCAATTACCGTAATATCTAAAAAATAAAAGGATTTGCTAATAACGATAGAACTACTCAAAAGAAATACAAGTTAGAAACAGGAGTTTATATTGTAAAAGTTTCGATCAATTTTGATCCTAAATTTGAGAAAGATTATGACGTCAATCTTGCAGTATATGCTGATTACCCTTGCGTTATTTCACTTGCTAGTAATTAATAAGCATCTTTGCTAGAAGGAAGAAGAGTTAGCTGGACTGGATAAGAAGTACAGGACGATGGACGTTGGAATAATTTGGGGGCTTATGGGTATCATTCAGACGAAGACAGCGAAGAAGAAGAGCCATAAAAAAACTGGAATTAGTAGGAATCACAGAATAGTAGAAACACCTAATATTGGTGGCGAACCAGTGCCGGCTTTAATGGATTGGGATAACAAGGATTAAAGCTGAAAAGCGGAGCAAGCAATAAGTCATAAGACTCAAATAGAAAGAGCACAGTAATGTAGATCCTACAAGATCGCCAATAATTTGTCTCTCTCTTTTAAAAACAGGGCCAAAGAGGATAGCCGTCGAGCGGAGGTAACAATACGAAAGCCCAGTACGGTAGATGGTGATTATTATTGCTAAATTTAAAATAATTCAATAATTCTTTATGAGTTTTCATGAA
>Ga0302268_1001249_pt1 | contig 14360 bp, 11 predicted proteins | sample III_Bog_E2_1_FD_194554 | JGI IMG/M metagenome (GOLD analysis project Ga0302268, IMG submission 194554) | Peat permafrost microbial communities from Stordalen Mire near Abisko, Sweden - III_Bog_E2_1 | ecosystem: Environmental > Terrestrial > Soil > Wetlands > Peat | place: Sweden: Abisko...
ATCGTCTTATCCTTCTGCTGCATGTATTCCATATTTTTTGTTCTTTTTTTATCGCTGCACAATATCGTCCATCTGTTTGGCAAGCTCGTATATTTGCGTCTTCAGTTTTATATTTTGCTCGATCATTTTTTATCGGCTAGCATTGCTATCCATCCCTTTTTTTGGGGGTGTTGTCTTCTCTTTGCTCTACTGTTGAGGTGATACGAAATCTTCTTAGTAGTGGTCTAGCTCTTCTGTTTTGAGTTTAGACTAAGGAGGAGTTGTCTGTGCCTGATAATCGACCTGAAGAGGACTAGAGGCTTTATTCTTATCATTCTTGTCCTCAGGTTCGAAATCTTCGGCATATTGTTCGTATTTGTATTGCAAAGGTTGTTACATTATTATAGTAACTATTATGGACAGCAACCATTGAATTAATACATCTCCTCTAATAATAATAAAATAAATGAAGAGCGATGTTTGTAAAGATAGTTTAAGCAATAATTTATACAAGTTGAATTACTTCTATTTAATATGAAAATAATCACATTATCTTTCCTTATTTCTGTATTGCATTGTTTTCCGTATTTCGTGGTTGATCATCACAATAATTAATTTCCAAAATACCAAATCACATCCATAAGCATGGTGTTCATTTCCCGATAGTGTTCTTCCTATTTAAATTCCAACAATTCGCTGCAGCTGTTGCACTATCAGACTCTTTCAGGGATAGGCTTTAATAAACTGGGACTGTACTAATAATGCATTTCAGATGCCAACAATCAGTATTATCTCGTGGAAGGAGCGTCGAATCTCTTCGGGAAATAGTCTGATGGGCATGTTTTCATGAGTGGCATCTGTTTTAATCGCATTTGCTCTTCTTCTGATCTTCAGTATGTCATGGGTTCGTTCGAAGAGTACTTTAAACTACCTTTTACTTTCAACAAAGTTTTCTCTCCGAATGAAATGTAGTCAAAATATGATGGCGTAACAATCACAGTTCTCGTTATCCTTTCACTTCTGTTCTTACTGTCTATCGTATGCTCTGTTATCGATTTACTCAATAAAAAACAAATAATTAAAGCAAATTCTTCTAAGCTCATCGATATTTTTTCCGTTTTAACTACCCTTAGATTGCTATAGTCAAAATCTTAAAGAACAACAGAAAGAGTGAAAACATTTTCGGGGATAAAGGCCTTTTGCTTAGTGGGTATAATGATAACAAATTTGGGTATTGTAACTTACAAAGCGCCTACAACTTCATTCTTCTCCTAAATTCAGGACGCCTTCATCTATATCTTTTTCTACTCTGTTGATATCTGGCTCATGACCAATGGTTTTTTCCTGTCTTATCTTCTTCTAAAGCAGCACAGCAAATTAAAAAAAGTATCATTACTACTGTTTAAAATAGTAAGAAGGTTTTTAAGATTATGGCCTATCTATCTGGTTAGTCTGTTTCTATTCTATAACGTCATTCCATTGATAGGAGATGGACCATTGATGCCACTTCTTAAGGAATTTTCCAAAAAATAGTGTGCGCCTTTCTATACCCATATTTTTATGATTTCTAATCTTTTTTAGAATGACTGCTTCAATTGGCTGTGGCTGTTGGAGTTAGATATTCAGCTGTGCTTTATGTTCGTGCCCATTCTGGTTCTGTTTGTCAACAGTGATAAATCTACGATTCAGAGGTATCTATTCTATGGATTTCAGTTAATATTTGCCTTTTCCTGTATCGGGGCATCTTTTATGATAGATGTAAGCTAAAATGAAGACATTGCACAATACTTTTTCAATTAGGAATATCAAGGATGGAATATTACTCCAATTATCCGGTCTGGAGGATTTGTAATTGGCTTTAATTTGGGTATTGTTTACTATAACTTCAAAAAATAGCAAAATAAACAACAGTTCTGGCTCATTCAACGCTTATAGAAAACCATTTATCGAATAATGCTGCCTATTATTGGCTCCTTAGGTCTGTTAACAATTTCTTTCTTTCTTAAAAGCCTCTAAAATGAGGAGTTATCCATGCAGTATTTTGTCTTTTTCACATCTCTTCATTTAGTCATCCCCGTTCTGGTTTGTTTAATCATATTACCTTCTTTGTTTGGATACTATTCGCCTGCTAAACAAATTCTCTAGAGCTGGGTCTGCAATCTGATCTCTAAACTAAGCTTACCTATCTACACCTTGCACTTTAACATCGCATTACTCATAGTTTATAATCGATAATTCGATTTGGAGTTGTCAAATTTTACAGACATTTATTTAGCTTGCTGCACAGTGATTCCCACTCTGGTCCTGTCGATCGTCCTGACAACAATTGTCGAAATCCCAGTCTTTATGTGCAAAAAAAAGTTTTGGAAAAGTGACAGTCTAGTCTATTTCGAGCATTGACCAAACCAAAGCCTAATCTGTGATTAATTGCTTTTATATGCTCAGAATAAAATAATAATACCCTTGTCCTATACTTTTAATAATACCATATTAACTCTACATTTATAAAGGGTCATTGCTAATATATTATTATCAATGTAGACCTATTGCAAAGCCTAGAAGAAAATTCTGGTAAAGCTAGCCAAAGTGAGCAACCTCATCAATATGATCAACCGCTAAGTTAGCAAACAACTAATCAAAAAATCAGAAATTCTATAAGTAGAACTCACTCAAGATCTCAAAGAAAAATGCGCTAACTATCTTTCTGATTATCAGGACATGAAACTTTATAGTTGTCGCATTTGCAACAAACACTTTGACGATGGACGCAAATTGGGTGGTCATGTATCAAGAGCACACAAGGACAAATCTAAGATTGAAGAAGAATGAAAGACTGATACTTTATGCTTTATTTGAGAATACAAAGGATTAAGAAAGTCTTCCTCCTCTGCATGGTCGTTATTATAAAATATGTTATGTTAAATCAGGAATTAGTTTCTTCAATGTCCAGCCACTTGCGTTTACCATCGAACTCACCACCACCATCCACTGGTGTATACGCAAACTTTGGGGCTATTTACTCAGCTTTATTATGGAGGTAGTTGAAAATTTTGCTTTTGCCTGCCTGTTTTTTATCGCCTTTTTTCTATTGACTAGATCCGCTGACTCTGCTGACCTGACTGGTGGCCAGATTAGCTCCGCTTTCAATTCCATTCCAATCTCTCTTTTTGTTCAGATTGTCTTCTTCCAACCCGAAGCCAATATTATTTTCGGGATTTCTTCCTGATTCCTGATTATGTTATCTGGAGGTGTCCATAAATTTATATCCAGTTGATGTCTGTCCAAATATTTTCTTCTTTTCTGGAGTCCGGCTGTTTCGGCGTGAAGATCGTGCATTTTCAACTTTTAGATAGTTATCCGATGAACTACTGCGGTCAAATATCTTGATTTTACGCATATTGCCTAGCAGCTTTCTTGATTGACTGAATTTATTTCCTGCAGTATAAATGGTGTTCTCATCAGCTTTCTTTTTGCTGTCCTTTTTAAGGTCAGGAATGAAGCTATTTACAAATTTTTTAACTGAACTATTACCATTTCTCTCCTTTTAAAGCAAATTTAGGTTGCTCTTTGCAGTTTATAGAAAAGAAGGCAACGAGTTTGATTCGCATATAAAATTATCTTGAATTTTCTTCAGGACTTAATGTTTGCGCTCTTCCAAGCTTCTTACTGCTGTGGTGGGGTTACCAATGATGATGCGTTCAATGTGGGCATCAAACAGCTCCAATGATAAGAGGTGGACCTAATTGTTTATCCAATTTGTTTTACGTTCATGAAGGGCTTCGATAATACGATCTTCGCTTTTACTCTAACCCTCGTTGTTATATTCTATTAGCTCGACGAGATTTCCCTTTTCAAAATAACCACTAACCCAATTTCTTTTACTGACGTTACGGAGAATACCGTTCCCTTCAAAAATACCATTTTTGAATTCACCTATGTAAAGATTACCATTTTTAAACCACTTTTCGCCAAACCCACTTAGTTGTGAGTTCATCATATAGCCACGTTCTATTACCTTGAGTTAGAAATCATCCTCACTTCTGTGGGTTTCTGGATTATACCCGCCGTGAGTGCCTCTGAAAACCAGAGTAAATCCCAGGCCATTGATAAGTCCTCCTTTTTCGAAACCGATTGTTAATTTATTTCCATATTTCTGTCCCTAAATAGTATTGATCTTATCAAACTAATACTTCATGACTCGAAAATGCACTCTTCCTATCAAGAAATCAAACTCACCTAGATCAAATACTCGATTAAGAAGAGTAAAATCGCCTTCCTCCCTTTTATCAAACATAATCCCCTTTTTGAAGTTGGCATACGTGATTGTTTTGCTGGTGTAGTTTAACAAAATACACTTACCCTCTAATTGACTTTCACTGTTGAAGTGGAAATAGCCTAAAAATCCATCAGTACGATAAACGCCTTCTACAAGTTTACCCTTGGCGAACTCTGCGGAGAGCAAACAGTGCTGTGAGAAGAATACATTATGTCCATGCATCAAATCATTGACATAGGAAGTGATCACAGATAGCCCGCCATCATGAATGAGGATGCCTTTGCCGTCTTTTTTAAAAGATTTGATGCCACCCATGTACATGGCATTCTTGTAGTGACAAAAATAGAGTGTGCTTACATTTGAGCCACTATTGGGTGATTTGGGATTAGTCATATTATTTCTTGAAGGAGTGGGACTTCTTCGACTTGATTATCTGGTGGGAGAGCGGTACATTTTAATTATAAATGCAATAACCTATTTATTATATTAGTTCAATCGATAGATGATATTTACTTATTGAGATATTAAATAACAAAGATATCTAGCATAAAAGATTAATCAGATATGTTCCCACTCATATCTAGGAATCTATGCCAAAGGGTTATGCTCCACCAGTCCCTTCATCCTCTATTTAACTGAACCACTGTTCTGAAATAGATTTAGTACTGTTTGCCTCAACATGTTAATCGGCCCAGCATCAATTTCGAAAGCTTTTTTTATCGTCTCCATAGCTAGAGAATTGCCATAGTTCATGGCTTTGCTCTTCGATTCGAAATTTGATAAGGATATAGCCTAGCCTATGTCATTGCCTGTCTTTTTACTGAAGATAACATTATTAGCCAGCAGAATAGCGTCAGCGAACCCAGAATTGACTCCAAGACCTGCCATAGGATGAAGAGAATGAGCAGCGTCTCCAACTAAAGCCAATCGATGTTGACTGTAGTTTTCTGCTTGCAAGGTACTCAATGGAAAAGCCATTCTTTTGTTGATTAGTCCTTAAATCTGCCCAATTTATCGATAATTGGCTTTGGTTCTATGTGTGCGATTGCTGTTGTTGATTAAATTATTAAGGTTTTCAACAAATAGTTTGTCATCCAGTTGCATAATATGCTAAAAATCTGGAATTTGTAAGGACCAAACAATACTAATATAATTTTTCCATAGCGGAAGTATTCCAAGAATGTTACCCTCATGATAGATTTGAAATGCAGAGTGATTGTTAATTTAGGTTAGACCTTACATGGAAAGGGTGCAAGCAATGGCTTTTTGCCGGTAGCTCCATCCAAATGTAGGGATATGTGCAAGTTATTTTACTTTTGATCGATTGCCATCGCTACCGACTAGCAGTTTGGTCGATATCTTTCTGTCTTTTAGTTATACTTCGCATTGCGAGTAGAGGTCATTATTAAATCCCTGGATTTCTCCCTCTATAAAATCGATTTTATTCTTTAGAACTGGTTGTTCGAGATTGGATAGTAGTGAGTTTACAAGTTAATCGTTTTCTACTATTTTAGCTTTACTCTATTCCCATTCCAGAAAGGTTTCAGACTATTTGCTTACTACTTGAATATTGGAAAGGGTTCCGTATTGACGAATTCTGGGAAGAGCCCCAATATTATCCAAAAATTTGAGAGATGGAGCATTTATTGAAAATACTCTTTGATTTGGGATGCTGTAGGCAGTTGGCATAATCTTTGGGAGTTTTCGATCAATGAGAGCAATGGATTGAATATGAGGCGAGAGTGCTAAGCAATTTGCAAGCGCTAGACCGACTGGTCCGGCTCCAATGATACATATCTCATGAGTAAGTTTGGACATAATTAACTATAATAAACTAAATCTAAACTGAAGCTACTGGCGATATTAATTGATTGATTATTTAATATCTCTCTCGCAAGATCATAAATAATTTGTAAAGTGAAATCAAGACTTCAGTAAATGGAGTTGGTAGTTTCAATGAACCCTGTAATGTTAAAGAAGTTGACTCGTTCGCCTCTCTGGCCCTCATCGACATAGCCACTCCAAAATCCATATACTCGAATCTGATTGTATTCTGATATCCACAAACTTTCTTTCAACTGCTCTGTTGCAAGAATAGTAAAATTGACTTGAAAGTCGGGCTGCCACTTACCCTATTAAAGTGGTGCTGATCTAAATAATGAAAAAATTACCCAAAAGTGATGTTTGTACCTTTAGTATATTGTTAACTGAATGAATAATCTATGCTATAAATGGGATGAATCTTTCCATTAAAGAAGAAATAATCTTCAAAGTTTTCAACTGGAATAGGAGAGAATGGCCTTGAGATATGCAAGCCAATATATCTTTATTTTTATATCTTTTCATGTTTGGAATAGTACTATGGCTTACTGAAGCCCTGCATATATGCTTTAAACCCACGCCAGTGCCAATTGGTTTTAGGCCATGCGAGTCTGCCTATCTATTTGGTCAATGAAGCGGTGGATCTGAATCCTTCAAAATAGGTCCTTGTTCGATTACTATCTAAATTGAAGATGCTTTTAACCCATTTTCCATAATTGGCTGATGATCGATGTTTGTTCTTTCTCTATAATAATATTTTTCCATTTCCGTAACCTCCATAGCAATTATGTTTCAATACTCCTTGGTTTTCCTCATCTAGAGAGGAAAAGCATTGATTGTGCCTCTGAACGTGAGTTAAATTGGCTGAAAAAATCATATCCTCGCGAATATAGCTTATCATAAAGGTGGTAATTGTTAAATCAGATTTGAAAGCTTCGTTTGAAGGGTCATCCAAGCTTTTATTGGGAGTATAATACCAAAACCGAGAATATTTATAACCATCGTGTTTATCGTCTGATAAATTATTGACCGTATGCTGTCTAGCTGATATGTTCAAAACATTGCTGGTAAAATCGAAATTTAGTCCCTTTTCTTTCCCATTTCTTCCACTATCTTCGAGCAGTTTAATTTTTCCTCCTTGAGGGTAAAAACTATCATCAAGTGAAAACCCAACCCTTTCCTTCCATCTTTAATCGAGATGCTCTTCTCCAAAGCTTCTAAATTATATATTACTTTGGTAACCCAAATCTGAGAATTTTATTTCGAAGTGATACCAGTTGTAAAAAGTAAAGTGATAAGTATTAATTTTTTTATCAAAACCTATCCATTCAAGTAACGAGGAGTCCGAGAATAAAGGTTTTTGCGCAATCTAGAATGAAGAGAGTGCACCAAGATTGGATGAGATTAAGCTAGCTTTTGAGTTTTATCGCCATCTGGAGTTGCGGATGGTGGGGGTCAAGGATATATTTTCTTTATGCCATATGAGATAAGAAAAGATGATGAAAAGCACAAGAAGAAAGATTCGTAACTGAGCTGTTGACATCGTGTTGAGTAAATATTTAAAATTAATGACTAAATATCATAATTTATCTTAGAACTTATAAGAATTGTCGAAAATATTATCATTCATTTATTTTGCATGACATTCGCATATTACTTATCATGCAAATACAGCACCTTTTTATGGGGATTGTTCAGATAGCTCACATTTTATATATGGTGCTTTATCAATTCGATTCCCATTGCCTACTCTCCCAACTAATGCTATCTGATCACATTTGGATTTAACTCTCCACTCTGATAACCAAGTGGAATAAAATATTACTCTAAAGTTTTACGACAAACCATTTGGTTTCGCATAATGTGCTTAAAAATTATTTAGACATCCTTTAGGAGTAAGTCAGGGGCGCTATCATTGATATACATCATCAAACTACAGTCAAAAGATAATTACTGTATTGCATCCAGAGGCTCAATGCTCATTAGTTCTGGTTTTGAACAAACTATATTTAGCTTCATTTAATGAGAGACCTTCAAAAAATCGATGGTTTTCTTCATAATATCGCAGAGTAAATCGGATATTCTGTAATGGGCTTCATGAAATTTGGCCATCACCATCTTTTTTGATCTAGTTTTCATTATTTATTCTGTAAATTTGATTGTTCGAGGGCAGAACATTTGCCAAAAATCAGCAGAACTAAGTTCGTTACTCTTGTTTGAGCTAAATTGCCATACTATTAATTTTATTTATAAACTCGAAATTTTGAGTCCATGCTTATGAAAGAAGGCAACAATTTGCTATGAGGTAGCCTTTTTATAGGTTTGACCGATGACATGGTTCCATATAGATTCAGCTGTAACTGTTGGATGGCTAAAAAGTTATTCCTTTCGTTCCGAAATCTATTTAATTAATACAATTAACATTGGCTTCGAATTAATAGATGGTTTGGCACAATTCGGCTATTTCTGCTTTCAGCGACATTTGATTATAATAATAAAGTTATTAGATCAATCAAAAACGTTTGTCATCCTTTGCATACTCTTTACACTATTACATCTTTTGCCATCATTAAACTTGATCAAAAGCAACATAACTTTGCTCATTTAAATTGTGGCTATAATCCTTTTATTAATTAATAATCAACTATCCATGATAAAACGAGACGTGATCCATCGCGCGGATATCAAAACAGTCTATTCTTCAGAGCGTCAGGAGCGCATGAAAGTTTACTTTTAACTGAGCGAACAGTATTCTCAGTGTATTGATCCTTGCAAATTGCAGCCCAATGAATAGAAAGATGCTTGTATGAGCGAATGCGAAAAAATATTTGATCGATACGCGTCAATTCTAAAGCCCAGATATGAATAGCATCAGGAAAGACTGCACATGGAGGTGGGAGGATTACCAACATATCGTAGAAAGCCAAGAGCCGATCGACAGGGTTGGTTTTATGACTTGTTTGGACTGTCTTTTAAAGAGTTTATTGGACAAGATACCACTCCTAAAATCAATACAGAATCGAGAAAAATATGAAATTATTAGGAAAGCAATTGATTAAATATTTTGAAATATCATTATGTTGACTAATCATGAATGTTCGAATCGAGGGTTTAATTATGAATGAAAGGGAGAGGTTCATTTGCAAAAAAAGACTATGAAGCCACAATTTATTTTGCAAGTCTTTAAATTTCCGCGAAGATTTCTTCTTGATTATTCAAATCAAAAAATTTTCTATCAAGCTTTAATGGCATTTGTTATATGTTAACCATATTTTGGGACTCAAAATGACTCATCTTTTGGGATGATTCTGTTGATTCAATATGTTTCGTCTATGAAGCAGAATGTAAACAGCTATTGTTATTGGTTTCCATTGATTGCAATAAATATTTAATAAATGAATAAATAGGTTTAATCTTCAATAAAACTATTGAATACATTTTGTTGATTTAATTTAAAGATTAAACAAATAAGATTGTATTCACTAAAATTCATAAGAAAGAATTCGATCGACGCTTTCCTTCACAATCCTCACTTTTTCCTTATTGGTCCAACCCCACTCTTTCTGCATAATTTCACCAATCACATTGGCTAAACTTAAGGCATCTATTTTATTTATTAAGAAGCATAATCTGGTTCTGCGTAAGAGGACATCCTCTATATCAGTAACTAATTAATTTTTAATCATCCATTAAAGTTATGCTCTTGTTGTAGAACCATAAACTCTTGATAGATTTCCTTTTGCTATTTCAGTGGCAAATGAACCAAAATTATTGTAGAGTTGGACTCCAATATCCTGTTTCTATTTTAATAATGTTGCCTTGATATTGGATGATGAACCCAACAAAGGAAGGCCTTTTGTTTGCGTAGATGGATACTATTTCCCTATTTTCTTTTCCTATTCACATATCTTATTCATGACATCCTCACCCATTTTTCTATAGGTGGTCCATTTGCCCCCCATTAAGCTGTACAATCCGCTTTCCGATAGCTCAATCACATGGCTCCTTGAAATCTTCTTGGTTTAACTTTAAATATCGTCAGCCACAAGTGGCCTCAATCCGCACCATCTTGTCCTCTCATAATTCATAAATGTTCCGACATCCAAGTTGCTCATCAAATCATACATGGTTGTATTAATAAAATGACGCTATTATTGGGAACATGTAGGATTGTTAGTAGGCTCATTAAATTTACGCTCAGTAGTGCCAGCTATCACTCGGTTAAGCCATGGAACCACAAGAATAATCCGACCATCAGGACTAGGCGCACATATCCCAAATGAAGTACTGGCAGCCCTGCTATCAAAGGTAATGTGACTGCCACCCAAGATGCAGATTCTTTTTTTTACTTTCGGGTTATCTTTTAACCGAATTTTATCTGACCAAGTTCCTGTGCAATTCACAACATACTTAGCATTTATTTTGTATTATTTTTTACTCAGTGAATCACGCATCAGCACTCCTATGATTTTACCACTCTCATCTTTAACAAAATCCAGAAACTATGCTTTGTTTAGGACGTTGGATGGCACGAACGACTCTGGCATTTTAATGCCATTACCTAGAGTCGCTGTTAACAAAGCAGAAAGTAAGAGTCTCGAGTCATTGAAAGATCCGTCTTCATAAACAACTCCCGTATTGAATTTCGAAGCAAGATTTGGGAAAATTGAAGTCAGTTCTTCTCGGTTGACAAAATATGGCAAATTAAAACTTGTGGATAATTTAGGAGCGTAATGATGATAGATAAGGTAATAGACAAACGACCCAATGTAGTAATAAGCCGCGTCGAAAAGGTTAGTGCAAGGAATTATGAATGGAATTTTGGTGGTCAGATGTGGAGCACTGTCAATCATTAGACTGCGTTAGATGATCGCTTATTTCACAAGATTGAACTTCTATAATCTTGAAGAAATTGAGGCTGTAGATAATTCGAAGCATTGCTGAAGATATCGAACTCCTCCATGGATAAGTTTCGTTGATTTAGAGCTGGCTCCTGAACCAAAATCATCCTTTTCGATAAGAAGTGTTCTCAAGCCTCGTGTTGATGCATCAAGTAGCACTCCAACACCATTGCAGCCTCCCCCAATAACAACAACATCATAGTTTGGATCTGTCGTTATTTCTTTGATATGATCTTTGCGAGTTTTAAATTTGATTGGGCTTGATTAGGTAGTTTTAGGGGTATCTGATGATTATCTGCAAGCGTATCCATATGTTATAGCAGAGAGGACGACGGGAGCAAATAATTTTCTAAATTTGCTCATGATTGGATTTTAAGTTTATAAATTAAATTGAATAAAATAACAATATTACTTTTTTGATCTATTAAAGTTATTGATGGACTGATGGGAACTAGCAGCTAAAAATATATATCATGATTTTATTTAATAATGACCCATCCTTTGCAAGATTAAAAATATACACAAATACACATTTAAATACAAATTAAAGCTGTAGATATTTACACTCTAGCAATTGTGTTTGCAAAATTAACAGTAATATTTTTGTTGTTATTTTTAAAATATAAAATTCTTGCATACAGCAAAATAATGGTGTCGGGTGCATACATTTTTGTCTTCTTAGATTTAATTCAATAAGCAAGTAATTAATTTGTCGAAATATTTTCTGATTAAAATGAAACCGTAAAAAGTTCATGTAATATAAATCGAAATTATTGTTAAGCTCTAATAAATGCACTGCAAAATAAATAAAAACTTCAGGGTGGAAATAAATAGATGATTTTATCCTGTATTTTGAGGCAAGAGTTTGGAAGAGAAGATAAGTTGAACAGATTATTTACTTCATCATTTCAAATATGGATTATAGGTCATAATAATAATAAATAAATTATAAGCATTTCAATTATGTTCTATCAAAATTTACCATCAAACTCTACTCTGATAACAATTCCAGATATTCTCAATTCTTACCTCATTCAAAGTAATTTTTTTATCTATTTAGCTCTCGCTCTTGCACTTTAAAAAAGTGTGGCAGCTTACGGTAGTTCCTTAGTTAGCAGCTCTATTCCCACGAATGAACACTAAGTGAGTCAAACGTCCAGCCTTAAATCTACATAAATTGTGGTTCGACCCACCTCACCCATAAAAAGTGAATGTACGCAAAAGAGTACACTTAAAAGGGATCGAACTTACCCAAGAGACAGCGAAGATATGTAAAATAATTCATCAGTCAAGACCAAAACAACAAAGAAAATCATGTAAAAGATAAGAGGTAGAAATGGAAATGAAATAAACTGCTACAATTCCGTAATTTATTCTTTCTTCCCTCTAACGACAACAAAAAATAACTTCTCTCTTCACCCGTAGAGTGGACGCTTGGCTAAACGAGCGTCCTCGTCGTTGCATTTCTCGTCAGATTTACAACCTTCTGTGAGTGATTTTTATATCAAAATGTCTTATCCGAGAATTATATAAGCTATTGAATGACGGACTACAACTTAATTACTGACTCAACACAAATTGCATCCCTAATATCCATGCGAATAATGGTAGCTGCTGCGCTACTTTTTACCTTCACTGTAACTATTCTCTAAAAACAGATCCATTATTTCTTTGTTGGAATGGGCTTTTTGTTAAGAGGAAAATTGAAAGTTTAAAGGATGTACGATCATGGAAGGAGGATGGTTCTTTTTGGTATAGCGGGTATGATTATATTGATGCAGCGCTTCTCAGCATTAATTTTCTAGACTACAGTGTATATTACACTATTATGGCCTGGATCACTCTCATATGGGTGCTGATTATGCACAGCATGGCCCTCATTGATGAAATTAAATAAAATTAGCAAAACATCGCATTGACAATCTACTATATTTTGATGGGTGCCTGGCTGTTAGGTATTGCCTTCTTCTACGTGTTTAATGCTCTCAGCTGATCTATTTGGAATTCTTAAAATATAAATGAAATATCATAAGCAGCCGCAGCAGCCCCGTCTTTCCGCTGCCCGATAAAAGTTTTTATAGATAAACTGTTTTCCTTGATCGGAAAAATCAGAAAAATTCATTTTAGGCTCTTCCTCATATGGACTGACATAACGAAATAACATGTGACGGTCTCGCTGCTTGAGTTCATAACGAGGATGATCCATATACATTGTGAGACTGTAAGAATGGTTCAGCTCGGATTTCCACCCATCAATGTAGAACTAAAGTTTTATTTGCTGATTTGGGGATAGTTGATAATTTTGGATCGAGATTTAGTCTTTGGTGGATTGCTGAGATATAATTTATTCTTTTTAGTTGCGAACATCGATTAGTACTTTAGTTTAGCTTGGAATTGCTTGAGTTAGAATTATTTTGAATTTGAATGATTATTTGGAAGATATTTCATAGCGACATTTAAATTTTTATTCGAATTACAGCTATTTTCTTAGAATTATCATATTAGCAAAGTCAATTTTTTAGATACGATAAAGGGAGAAGATATTCCTAAACAGTTTATAATTCAGTAGCAGAATTGTTTTATCCTTTAACATTTATTTATTTGCTACTCTTGTCAGGATTTATCCTTTATCCTAATAGAGTTTATACTTGTTATGCTATTCTTCTCTACTCCAATTACTATTCCATATTTTTTAATTTGTTGCTGCCTTCAGTAGACTGATGAATAGAAGTCTATGTGACTTATGCTTGTTTTTGCATTGAGAATCTTAAAGTTATATTGTCTACTCAATTTTAAAAGGGATATCTGTTGGAATACCAGTAGTTAACTTTTACCCTTCCTTTTTTAAACGCGAAATACAATAAATCGGCTATGATTTTGTTCCATTAGACTCACTTTTCCCATTTTTTATTTTTTATTTTTTAAGCTGGGAAAGATAATTCCAAATTTCTTCTTTTCCTTTTTCAGCCATATTTTTAGTCAAAGGTTCCTCGCAAGGAATAGAATTGATTAATTCAAAGATGTATTTTTCCGAATTGTTGATTTTGTACACATTTTAATAATTTCCCTGTACCTTTGCGTATCCTTTTTCAATAAGTGACAGATACGAGTATCTCATATTGGTCACCATCGCGAAATAAGGAGTTTTATCAGCACTGCAAGGAATTTTATCATCTACTATCACATACTTCCATTTTTATCCGATGAAAAATTTAAATACATAAATTCCGAATTCTATCTTAGTCAATATTTACTTGAAAATGAATGGAAGATTAAAGGATATATTCCTTTGAACAAGCAATTTAAGTTGGTCTCTTCAATATCTCGGATAGCATAATCAATCTTTTAATTTGGCCATAAAGTCGAAGGATTTGTATTTGATA
>Ga0302268_1001250_pt1 | contig 14337 bp, 10 predicted proteins | sample III_Bog_E2_1_FD_194554 | JGI IMG/M metagenome (GOLD analysis project Ga0302268, IMG submission 194554) | Peat permafrost microbial communities from Stordalen Mire near Abisko, Sweden - III_Bog_E2_1 | ecosystem: Environmental > Terrestrial > Soil > Wetlands > Peat | place: Sweden: Abisko...
AGCCCAACACAAAGTAATAGTCTTTCAATATAATGCTTCCCAAATAAACGAAGGAGATTCTATCTCTACGATAAACTTACGGTCTTTACAATTTCAATATTTACGAGGAGTGTGTTCGGCATACTAAACGTGCAGATAAAATAGTAGCCAACTACATTCGATAGTTTTTAGATGAACAGTTCAAGATATCGAGTACGACCACCATGATTTTATAGGAGATACTACACAAGATCACCGATGTGGAGAAGTATCATATTCAGGGTGGGGGTGGCTGATGATTGCGAGTGATAATACATAGGCAAGTCATATTATTTATCGAAGAATATATGAATTGCAATAAGCCATTTGCCTTTTGTCTTTTGTATTTGCCAATAAGAAAGAGATTTTACAAAAATAGAAGATAATATTGATTATGACAGTTGGAATAATATAGTGAGATGTATATGAGAAAGGCAGCACTTCGATTATCTAATTTAATAGATTTTTTGTATTTCTTTCGTTTCTCTGTCTCCTTGGGTTTCTTGGTTATCTTGGATCAAGATCAGCCGTTTATATAAAGTCCCACTTATGCTACTATGCAATCTCGTATCTAAATTCTGGTTTGGATAGCAATGATAATTAATTCGTCTTAATTGAATAAATCTTGGTTACTCTATTATCGTTAAATAATCTCTTTAATTCTTTTAATATTATATCGCCCATATAGAAATATAATGGTGTCTAGTATGGGGTTAGACAAAAAAAATTTCTTGTGATTAGTGGCACAATTTTAGACAATGGACAGGGGCAGCGTCTTAATCCCGGGGTATAACATCCCGAGAGGGCAAGGATATCCATTTTGATAAATTCATTATAGTAATTCATAAGAAAATTTTAATCGTTAACAGCCTTAGGGATATTTGGGACCGGCCTGTATTTGGATATCCCTGCCATTTTCGGACAGAAGAGCACTCAAAGAAAGTGCAGATAAGGACTGAATTATCAAGAAAGCCATCCCGGTGATGGAAGGGTCGGATTTCATCTCTTCCAAATTTTTATAAAATAAGACTCCCCATATTACTTTGATTGTCCCTTATTTTCATTATCTTTTCTTCTGAGCCACCTAAGAAAATTAGAGAATGATCTGGATGTTTGCTATACCATTATTGAATTTATGAAGTCAATAAAAAACCACTGATTTTCTTTCAAATGCCTAAGGACGCATGCTAAATTTAAACAGGAGGTATTTTGGTTGAAGTTTATGTTGTAGAGTGAAAATCCCCTCTAAAAAAGGTGATATTTAGCGTCAACTATCATTATAATATTATTTTTATTTGGAAATAACTGCAAAGAAACCCCTCAAAATCAAACCAGCAGCACGTTCACTCGACGAGGGCTGACCCAAAAAGACCTAATCACCGATAGGACAACCCCTCGCCAACAAACTAGGCAGTCCTAGTGCAAATTTCTCCTAAAATATCCATCTTGGTCAGTCTTGAAAATGCCTAAAAAATGCAGCCGTATTAATTTTTGAAACAAAAATTATCTTATTTGGCTCCCATCTAAGTCCATAGTAAAAACTAAGAAGTCTTACATTCGATTAGGGCTATCTCGTAAAACTGATCATTGTAAAATTTCTTGTGCGATGGTGCCAAGAGGAGACGAACTGTTGCATAATTTGCCGCCCAATTCAAAGATAATGATTATAACTGGATGCAATTAAGAAAATAGGGCGGGTATGGAGATATCATCGAAATAGAGATAAAATATTGTAACTCTATCACTGACTGTTAGAGAATTGATTCTGTTATTTTTCAATAGAGGGTTACTAAAAATGGAATAAATAATATAAGTGGAGGAGATCAGGGGGAATAGTTTCGAGAAAAGATGAAATTAAAGTGGATGGACTAGAATAGGAGACTTATAGCTTAAAGAAAAAATAAATAAAAACGAAACCGACAATGCTATTTCTGTTGTTTTCTGATTTATAATAAAGCTAGTTTAACTCGAAACTAGTCTAAACTACTCCAAAAAATGACTATTTCAGTTCAATTTTTCAATTTTTCAAGGAGAGAACCAAAAGTTAAGTCAATTTCCATCCGTAAAGGCGGAAGGACACCTATTGCTAAAATTTGAAAATAATCCAAAATAAAGATGGAGTTTAACTGGAAAAGGGGGCAAAATGGAACTAATAATATTAATAGATAAAGTGTGCGATATGCCGTGGTAAATGCATAAGACACGAGTTAGCTTTTTGGATTAAATTTTTAATAATTCAAATGCAATTTATTGAAACAGAAAACCAGAGCTATTTAGACTCACAGAGGGTGATATAGTGCTAGGAGCTATCCGCTAAAACATAAAAAAAAAGCAGAGACCAAAAAATATAAAATTCTCCAATCGAAGTCATTAAATGTCGATATGTTAAGCTTTGATATAATAAATTATTAATGAAAGAACTTGGGGGAGGAAAAGCAAAAACAAAGACCAGCAAAAAGGTGCCCTATAGGAAATATACCTATGACGTAACTTTGATAGAACTTTAGAAGAGAAAGAAGCTTATCTAGGCTGTTTAGGGCAAGAATCAACCCAAGAAATCATTGACTGCTGTGGCCAAAGAATTAGGGATCTGCCAAACCACAGCTCGACTGATTATGGCAACTTGGATTAACTATGGAAGGATCTTCGAAACTAAAGCCAGCCACCAAAGACGACTGAAAAAGGAAGCTCAAAGGAAAGCACTCAGACTCAGATTTGCCAGACTTAGCAGGAGGACTAATAAGAAGAAATTGGAGCAGGAGGAGGCTGAGCAGATATTGGAGAATATCAACAATGTTAAAATTGAGGAAAACAAAGAACAAAGCCGCCCCCTCCCTAACATGGAGTTATAAAATATGTAAAATAGATAAGATGTTGCTGATTTCCACCTGACTCCCTTGCCAAAAATGGAGATTTCTACGGAAGAACCCTTCTGTCTGCTAGTTCCACCGGTGGCCTGCTTTAATCAGCTCATCCTGCTTACTCAGCCATGCTTTTTGCTCTGGAATTGATAGTTTATGAGGTCTCATGAACTTTATTTTAAATATGCATTATTTCTATTGCAATTTATTTGAATAATCCCCAAATTCAAGCTTAAATATACCCTGCGCTGATTTTAGGAGGCGGACATGGATGACTGAGGCTTGGAGTGGGGGATGAAACCTGTTACTATGCAATTATTTTATTTTTTAGCCTGCAATGGATAAATCAATATCAAGGACAACAGTGTTTATTTTAAAATATTGGCAACATGCAGCAGATTTTCAATGTCCTGCCAGTTCTAAAAGCAGCCTGCCTCCAGAATGCTATTACCAGAGCAAATAGTTACTTCCTAAAGATAAATATATTATCACATTATAAAATCGTTAGGTATTATTTTCCCAAGCGATTGCCTTCAATTATATAAAATCAAATTATTCATAATAAACTTAGGCAAATGAAAAAAAGTGGAATAAAAAAGGATTTTATGCTAATTGCAGTCATAAATTTAAGGAGGAGGGGATTTTGGGATTTGTTATATTAAATTCAGGAATTTTGGGAGAGGGCATGCAGCATTGGAGGTTTGGAAGGCAACGAAGGGATTTGATTATGGTACTGCCAAGGGCAAGCTGAATGCAGTTGATGCATAACACCCTCCTTATGGAGAGCGATTTTGAATATTTACCACGGGGCCATCATGATAAAAATATGCTTTGTTGTGAAACAATTTCATGGTGATGAAACAATCCCCAAAAATGAGTAAATCTCATTGAAGTATCGAATTTTGTGATTGGTATTTGAATGTTGGGGATAATCTTATTTTATGCAGTATTTATCAACAGATTATATTTAAGCCAACGATAGCTATTTGAATAATATTGAACATACTTTCCTGTTATTTATTGGGATTATTATTTACTATTGTGATGACTCTATTCATTAAATTTCGTGGAGAAAAGAGTATGCCGATTAATAACACTTTCAATGATATGATTTTGTAGAAAATAATGATAAATAACCATAAGCGAGGATATTTTCAGCGAGAATCATTCACACTAACATTCGGACTAGCCGACATCGGAAGGTCAAGATTGTCCACTATCTTGATATCTTCGATCAAAGCCTCCAACGTCTCTCTGTCCATCGAAAGGAACCTGCTTTCTTCTTATTAGCACTCATTCATGTATTTGTCATAGTTATTCTCCCTGTCCCTGATGTAGAGAGCGACTTTCTGCTTCATCTTCCTCAGCTTTACGCAATCACTAATCAATTTCTGATAATCTTGCACAATTACGATGGCCTTCTCAAATCTTCCATGCGCCGAACAATAATCTGCGTAATTGATGTATATCTCCTATAATTACATACTGTCGACTACTTTGCGAGGACTGCGAAATTTTTTGAAGAAACTTTGGAGTTGAAGTTCATAGCATTCGCATATTGTAGAAGAATCTTCGATAGTATCTAAGACGTTGATAGCCAATGCGTACTGTTTCTTTTTTATTAGTATGTAGCTTAGTATTCTGACGCAGCTCAAAAAGGATTGTTCGAAGTTAATAATGTCCTTCTGATTGTGGACTTCTCCCGTAGATAAATGGTTTTGATACAAATTGTTCAGAATGTTCTATCGCCACTCAATTAAATCCTAGAACATGGTGATACTGCTAGCTAGAATCTCTCGATATCTATCTACCCCTTACTAAAGCATAAGTTCACAATATAATAATTTCTCTTATATGCTCTTCCTCTTCAAATCTTGAAATGTTTCTTCATCAATCTGGCTTGCATATTCATTGGTATATTCCTAAAAGAAGTTGATGTATTCTGCCAATTCCTCAATCTTAGAGAACACCGCTTGTTTTTGTTGTTTGGTTAGCTTGGAAATATTACGAATAATCTCTAACTTGTATTATTTAATTGTGAGGCTTGATGTTGAAATTAAGTAGTCATAGATCTTGCGGTGTGCGCTGTTCCAATGAAAAGTATCGACTTTCGTAATCACTTTAAATTCATTAAACCCTCGCAACACAATATAAGCGAAATTGATAAGGGTCGTCTCCTCTTCGAGAGTGCGACAGCAGAGCTATTGGATGACTACAAATATCTTTACGCAGGCCTATTTTAAAATGTCCATCATCTTGGTGTCGTCTGTGATTTATTGGGAAATTTTATCAATCGTACTTACCAACTCGACCACCCTTTTCACCTTGGTCATCGTCTTGATAGTATCATCTTTGATGGCCTGATTACTACCCCCTCGCTTTCTGAAAGTCATGGAGTTAAATTTGGCTTTAATGCTGATATCGTTATTAACGCCAGTATACTCATCAAATTGAGCTATATACTTGGTCATTCTGCTAAAAATTTATTTATAGTCGATGAGACTCTCAGTAATGCAACTGATTATCTTTTAAACCACCTGCTAAAATATATTGGCCACGGTGTTATACCCACCAATCTTGCATTCGACTATGTTTATATATGAGGTTCGATCGGTTTCACTCAAGCTTAAAAATTATTTTTAGAAAGAGTTCACTAGAATGTTGGGATATTTCGCCTTGGCCTTAGCGAGATCAAAGCTGGTCCACCCTCTAATATGTAATGTCTAAAATATTTCGCATTTTGGTGCATTGGTATTCTCCACAGCCATTTTGAAAAACTGGATTCGCTGATTCTCGACAATGTTTGATAGTACCTCCAAACAGTATTCCTTTTTTTAGTAGCGATGCTTTGGACTCTTGTAGTTAGAGATGATTCCTTTTAAATTTTTTATGATTTTATCTTCGGATTTTACTTCATCTGCTGTCTTCGTTATTATCAAAGAAACAGAGTTATGTAACTTAATCTTGGTTTCACTATCCAAGCTGCCATAGTCAAAGAGGCTAACAAAGTGGTAGATAGTATCCATGACGCCTTAGCTAGTCTCTCCAAGTTGACTTTTGCAAATAACTAGGATGAAAGAACATCGTTGTCCTTTCTCAAAGATGAAGTTTAGCATGCAGTTCACGCTGAATACACCCACGTGATTCCTCTTATCTTTGAACCCTGCTGTATCGATTCTGGTGATGTTGTCTACATTGCATACATTGGGTATCAGTGTCTTAGAAGTTTGAGCGTCGCTCAATTCGGCCGCATTTCGATCGTTTTCATTAACAAGATAGTAATTGGTGAAGCCGGACTCGTTTTATCTGCCAATCAAAGGTTTTCCGTTCATCCAGTTGAAGAGAGTACTTTTGCCGACTCGGGTGAGGCCAATCAAGATAATGCAGGTGGGGAGAATAAGATCCGTTTTACTTTCACCTTGGGTGATAGTGTCGTAAAGTCTAGACAAAGGTTGATCCTATTCTTGGTTATCCATGATGTTTGTTCAATAAGTTTATACTTTTTATGAATAAGATTTATGTTTTAATGCCGATATATTTAAAACTTCGTCCTAATTCCATTGCCAAAACTTATCTTAAGCTCAAGCAAATCAGATATACATTCATCAAATAGTATGATTATCTATTTGGACGCCTATAAGAGCAAAATATTTGCTTTAGGATGCTGTTGAAGATCATTGTGATTATTTTGCAATATTGAGTCCATATAGCACTACATAGATAGGGTGTTGATAATATATTTGTGAATGGGAGGATTGGATATTAACTGGTTTAGAGTGGAGAAGGGACATGACCCCAATATCATCCGAAAGAGTCTCGAGCGGAGGTTCAGAGACCCTAAAATAGTGGACACCATTATCGAGAAAGATCAGGAATGGCGCAAGGGTATCTTTGTTATTGATTAAGTTCGCTATCAACTCGATGGCTTGAAGATGGAGTGGAACAACATCGGTAAGGCTATTCGAGACAAAAAGAAAGCCAACAAGGAAGACCCCTGCGAGGAGGAGATCAAACTCAAAAACGCTAATGAGCTCAAGCAAAAATAAATTGAAGAGGGCGAGGCCGTACTCCTGAAAGAAATTGATAAACTCATTAGCACTATCGGCAACATTGTTCACGACTCTGTCCCCGTCAGCAACAACGAGGATAACAACGAGGTTGTAAGGACTTGGGGTGAGATTCCTGCATTGAAGATCACAGACAAGCGAGGGGGGCTTAACCACCATAAAGTGCTGCAGGCTTTAGGAGGATATGATCCAGAAAGAGGACAGAACGTGGCTGGACATCGTGGATACTTCCTGAAAGGTGTTGGTGTTTTGCTCAACAATGCACTGATCAATTACGGTATCAATTTCTTGCATAAACTTGGGTACGATCTCCTACAGCCTCCCTTTTTTTTAAAGAAGGAAATTATGGCATAAACATGCCAACTCAGTGATTTTGATGACCAGCTCTACAAGGTGAGTGGCGAGACTCCAGAGGAAGACTACTACCTCATCGCAACCTCAGAACAGCCAATATCAGCCATGCACAGAGGAGAGTGGCTTGAAGAAAGTACTCTGCCAATTAAATACGGTGGCAGCTCTTCATGTTTCAGAAAGGAGGCTGGTGCTCATGGCAAGGATACTTGGGGCATCTTCCGAGTGCATCAATTCTAAAAAATTGAACAGTTCTGCATCACTAAACCTGAATAATCCTGGCAAATGCTTGAAGAAATGATTCATCATTCTGAAGAGTTCTACAAATCTTTAAAACTACCCTACAGAGTCATCTCAATTGTATCAGGAGCACTCAATGACGCCGCTGCTAAGAAGTATGACCTCGAAGCTTGGTTCCCTGGTTATGAGGCTTACCGAGAATTGGTGTCCTGTTCTAATTGTACTGATTTCCAATCAAGAAATTTGGGAATCAGACTGCGTGGTGGAAAGAAGGAGGTAAAACTATTATTATACAGGATGCTGAAAAAAGATTTGTCCATATGTTAAATGGCACTCTTTGTGCAACTGAGAGAACTCTTTGCTGTATTCTCGAGAATTATCAAACAGAGACAGGGTTGAGAGTACCATAGGTGTTACAGCAATTCTTAGGCACTGATTTCTTACCATACAAGGAAGAGGAGAAGCCAAAATAAAAGAAAAAGTAAGAAAAGCCTAAAGAGCCAAAAGCAAAGAAGGAGAAAGTCGAAGGAAAGGAAGAGCCAAAACCAAAGAAGGAGAAAGTCGAAGGAAAGGAAGAGCCAAAAGCAAAGAAGGAGAAAGTCTAAGTCAAAGCCTAAACCGCCCCAAAGGTATAAAAAACTGAAGCCAAAGTGTAAGTCCCCGAGCCCAAGGATAAATGATAGTCCATCTATTATTAACAACAGTTATTCAACAATTGTGTTAAACTTTATCAAGCAATACAGTGTTCAATAAGCCAAATAATCGGATCTCATAGCTAAATAGAGATATATATATTACAGAGCGGGTCACCATCCCCCACAGAAGCAAAACCCGCCCTTATCCACACTCTTCTCTCCATTTTTGTTTTTTCCGGCGCCCGAGTAATCAACCTCTATCGTTTTAATTGTTACGAGCGAATGGTTGGACATCAGTCGAACGGTGTTGATCAAACAGACTAAGAAGAATTTTTACTTTCCCACCTTGCTGATAGGCTGAGATTTTTAGAACGATGGTAGGCCAGTATCCTTCTTGCCGTTTTTGGCTGCGTAAAGTTCGTAGAGATGAGTACCAAGAGGTAATTCAACACCAAGATTGTGGTTAAAATTTGATACTGCCTCGGCAATGGCGTCTCCAATAGTGGTCACATCAGCTGATAGTTTAGTTGAGAAGGAATTGCCTTCAGGATCCTCAATATAGACTTTATAGCTAGCTGACTTTTTGGCAGGGCTAACCTGGGAGATCTTTTTGTTGAGTAGACTCACATGTCCTTCCAATTCGCCCTCTTCCTTTTCAAACATTGAGATAAACAATTCTAAGAAATCCGAAATCAAAAAATCATGAAAATTCAACTTCCTCCTCGAGGTGATTGCTGATAATAATCCAGTTCTAAGTAAACGATAGCGATAACTGATCGAGACTAAATAGGCTCCGCAAGTCTATCCGCTTCTAAATTTAAATAATAGCCATAATCCTACCAATAATTAAATCAATAAAGTTAGTCAATATTAAACTACCTTCTCTTAATCGTTCAATTATAGAGTAATTATCGACTGATTATTTATAGGATAATTTATTCTTTTAGAATAGATTTTTAGTTTAGAAGAATATTGAATGAATCAACCCTTCTATGGAGTCGCATCCATGCCCTCCTCACATAGACGTACGCATTTTATCATGCAGCCGAACTATTCGAGGATACAGAAAACCCTGGACCTGGAACATACGATAGGAATAAGGAAAGGCATTTAGTTTAATTACCACATTGGAGGTAACATACTTTTTATTCAGTCTTAAAAGCAGACTTTAACACGGCAGCTGTTTTTAGTAACTATCAACAACTCCTGGACCTGGGGGTTATGAATCACCATCACTATTTGTAAGAACATCATGATTTAGAAAAAGGAATTCGGGAATAAGAGTCTCAGCAAGGGAGAAAAGTACCGGCATTACGCGTAAAAATGCTACCCTTCAAACCATTTAAATTTACCTGGCTCAATGAACCTTAAGGGTGGATATTCCTTCGGCTATCGCGATGCTTTTAGAGACATTGAAAGATCTCCAGGACCAATCTATCATTTAGATCAGCCGATTGAAGAAAAAAGAAGAGTGAAACTATAAAATTCATTCAGCGGTTTTGGTTTTGGAAATAAGGAAGGAATTTATAAAAAAGATGACTCTACACCTGGTCCAGGAGCGTTTGATACGGAGAAAGGAGTTGGTCTTAATAAGAGCAAAACCTGCGAAAATTGGACTTTTAGCATCAGCAAACGGAATTATTAGTTAGTGAAAAGTGGTTTAGGACCGGGAGAGTATAACCCTAAAATGCCTGTTTTAAACCGTAGTTTTAAACTCAGGGGAAAGAATTAACTTAAGTAAATCCCTCCCAACAACACAGGGCCTGGTTCATATAATATCCCTGACACCAAAACCAAATTAGGAGCACGTATCTCTTCGCCAACGAGCAAGCGACTCGCTTCATAAGGATAGCCCCTCCAAAATGATAGCACTCTATCCCCCTTCTCATATAATCCTCCAAGATATCTTGACAAAATCTCACCACGCGGGTACTCTTTGGGCCGGAAATTAGAGATAATTGTAAACGATAATCGTGAAAAACCTGGACCTGGAGCTTACGAAGTATCGCCAAAGTAGACTAGAAATAAATGCGGATACATGGGTCGCAAGTTCAATTAGAAACCCAAGGAAAATGCTATGGAGAATTTTTATAAGTACGATCCTAAACTGGAAGCTGTTGCCAGAGAATCACCTAAGTTCAGTTTCCCACAAGGCAGAAAGGCCATTGGCAAGGAGAATGAGCCATTGAGTCCTCGATCTCACGAATTTACCATGTCCATTTCCCCAAAATAGGGTGGTTACAGCTATTCGATGGGCAACTCAAAGAGATTTCCTGATTTCGTCCAAACGGGTCCTTTGAAGTTAACGTAAACCATTCCGACGATAGGCATCCTTCCCAGCTACTTGAAGAGGAGCATGATTAAGAAGGATTGATAATTAATTAATGTATTGGATCAGTTAATCGTTATCATAATGATTGAAATGCAGGTTTATTCGCAGTATAAAGCCGAACTGATGCGTGCTATTGATGAGAGGATTGAGGAAGTCGATGCATGCTGTGTGCAACTGACTCAGAATATCTATCAGTATTCGGAAGAGAGGGTAAATCGACTCAGCGAGGAGATGAATGTAGAGATGTCGAAATTGGAGGAACAGAAATAAAGACAGAAAAATAGTGCAAACAGCCTCAACACTTTGAAGGATAAATTACAGAGGCTAAAAGAGTAAAATCATATTAGTGAAAAGCAAATCAAAGAAAAGACAATGTAGCTCGAGGGTATTGATAGAAAGATCATGTTTTTATAATAAAAAAACAAAGAGGACAAACCTCATGTTTAGCCCTATCTCCAGTAGAAAGAAAGAGCCTCCAAAACTGGCATAAAAATACAGTATGCACAGCAGAAGCTAGTCACCATTCAGGAAAAGTATCGGAAATAGTGTGAAGAGGTCGAGTATAAGGAAAGACTCATCAAGATGATGAAGGATAAACTCAGAAATCTCAGGGACAATAAAATGGAAGCCCACTGCAAGCAATCAAAGGAAATAGTTATCAGTCATCAGACGAATAGTATAATAACAGAAGGATTTGGCTCAGCTAATGAGACTGAACCCAGCCATTGCAAATAGACTTCGATAATCTCAACCTTCCGAAGTTGATATTCTCCTTTCTTTTTGTTCTTCGTTAACGTTTTGAATATTAATAATCACATCGAAGGCTTTTGCAATTTGGCATGCAACTCCTATCAGCCATCCTAATACCGCCAACTGCTTAAATATGGTCATTAGTCTGTGAATAATAATTAGGTATAAGTGAGCTTTAACGATCATTTCTTGGAGCCACCCAGTAGGGAAATCATTGTTTAGAGAATATGAACATTTGGAATGGCCTCAGCTATGAAGTCTAACGCTACAACATTAACAGTTACTGTTAATACTAATCCTAGGATGACCACACAGAAGATAAAAAATAGCAGCTCCTTTTTTTATGAAGCAGGCTCAACCTCGTCCTAAAAACTATCTTAATTTTCCTGCTCGCCCTCCTACCTTTATTATTCCCAATTCCGAACATCCTCTCCTAAATTTCTCTACTCTTCCACAGTTTAATCTTAATGATGCATGACTCGCTCATGCTGTGCATGTGACTCTTGATCGCTAAAGCACGCAATAATCATCTGTTCCCCCTTTTTGATGAGAAGTACATCCTGATTCTTACACTGTTTCTTGCTGCTTTTCATCGACTGCGAAACCTTATCTTAAAACTTTCTAATTCTATACTCCTCGCTAAAGTCGGCGATCAATTGACCAAGTAAGTTGAAATCAAACTTCTTTGCATATTTTTGAAAGAGAGAGATGTTGTAGTTAAACTTTCCTTCACACTATTCAAACTGATCAGGAATGATAAACTCCATATGCTTGTCATTTTCGTGGAAGAAGGTACTCTCCAAATGAGCCTTTTACCCAGCCTCCAAAGAAGACAGTGCTGCTTTAATTTTTTTAGTGAGATTCTTGGTGGGAGACAAAGCTAGCAGCAGTGCCAATGGGTGATATTCCTCATTGGGCAGGGCAAGGTAGTACTCGTTTTTGATTTAGTATCCCAGCAACTGTTTGATCTAGGCATAGGTCTGTTAGGTTATAGTAAGATCGCGGTGGTCTTTGCCTCCCCTGAACCTCTCCTCAGTTTTCATTTCAATAAATTTTAATATTATCAGCACAGTTCAAATCAGTCATGATCTCCCAAATAATTTATGAAAATGGGAGGGCATGACTCACTTTAATATCATAAGGCATTTAATGATGATTCAAGAGATATTATCAAAGGATGGCCGATATATAATTATCTGAAGATTATATAACTCGTCATTTTGACTGATTTCTACTATATATACTTTATGAAGGAGGACGAGTTCTTCAGCTTCCGCAAAGTCAGTCCTCGACCACACTATCAACTCACAATAGCTGATCTTCTGAAGTCGTAAGTGCCCGACCTTATCGAAGGGTGGTACTTCATCGGCCATCTCTTGCACAATCCATAGACCCTCATCGTCGACGGATAGATCCGCCAAATCATAAAAATGTGTGAGCCGGGCAACCTGCAGTAGACCATCACTGTCATTTTGACTGAGAACATTGTAAGAAGGTACTGCAACATCCTGAAACCCGATTAAAACTACAGGTTAAAAAACGGAGAAGTCAAAACTGAATTCTTCAGCAAGAACTATGTGATTATGACTGACAACTCTGAAATCGCGAATTTACACTTTTGCGAGGAATCAGAAGACGGATCGATGAAGGATGAGCTCTAAAAAACCAGAGAGGCCGGCTCAGCGAAAGTAAGGGAGGGATTGGGGACCAAATCAAAGAAAAATGGAGAAATTAATCTGACCCTTTCAAGTGTTGTGATTAAGAAGAGTCAAAGGCAGGATAATGGAGTGTCCATGAGGGTGGCCAACAACTAAAACTACGACCAATCCAACCCACGGCAAACCAAATCATAGAAAATATAAAACGGCAAAAGGATTGATAAAATAGGGAAGGAATAGTTCAAAAGCATTGTTGGCAGAGTGCTATGCCGATACATCGTAGGCCACGAGAAGGCGAACCACGGAATGGGCTACCAAATCGAATAAACTCGCGAAAAGCATCTTTACTAAGTGGTGATCTGGTCGGAGTGCACCCCAACTCCGCCTCTCCTGAAGGGCCGAACCTACGAGTTCAAGAATTTTAGAGTTAACCACAAACTTAACTACAACGTCTCCTTCCACTCGCATTTCCTGTATTCGACCATAAAGGAGCTGAACTGATTGCATCTCATTGAACTAATAAATCAAATCATGAATCAAACCTATACAATAGAAATAGAGCTTATTATAATGTTCGTACATTTGAACTGCTTCTTAACTCCCTGACTTTTTGTTGCATCTTTATAATAGTTGTGTTTGGAGTGAGCAAAATAACTGTTTGACTGGACTTACTGTTTTAGAGGTGAATAATGCCTGGTTGCACTGTCAATAATAGATTTTGTAATGTTTTTCCTGAAACATTGTGGAAGATTTTCATACTCTGATTTTTCTCCCTATGCAAGTAAATGCAAAAAAAGATAACAAACTTAGTCCAAGTGGTTGACATCCTGACTCAAAATTATAATCCTAAAAGTATCAGGCTTTTCTTAGATTAACGGATGGCCTCTCGATCATCCATTTCATCACTAATTTTAATTCATTTTACTTCAAAGGAGAAGAATATTGGAGAATATTTTATCAAAAAATGAAAATGAGCTTTAATGTTTGATAAATTGACTCTCAAAGAAAGAAAATGACTTTATTGTGTGAATTAATGACTCAAAGCTGACCATGAAGTCAAAGATATAAAACAATACAAATCAAATTGAAATGAATGATTAGGATTGTGAGAAGCGAATCATTATGCTGAGTAATAATGAAGGAAACCCTTTGTTTTGTGTCAGTTACTCCTAAGTTGGTCAATATTTACACTAAATTAATGCTGTTTATACGTCTAACTTTCTCAATAGTTACACTAAATTAATGATACTTATACCCCTGACTTTCTCAATAGTTACACTAAATCAATGCTATTTATACGGCTAATTTTCACAATAGTTACACTAAATCAAAGCTATTTATACGGCTAATTTTCACAATAGTTACTCTTAATTAATGATATTTATACATCTAACACGTCTAAATGACCAAAGGCTGACGCTGTAT